>Ga0114975_10000180_pt1 | contig 47124 bp, 42 predicted proteins | sample S_130626_EF_Meta_FD_87031 | JGI IMG/M metagenome (GOLD analysis project Ga0114975, IMG submission 87031) | Freshwater microbial communities from Lake Simoncouche, Canada to study carbon cycling - S_130626_EF_MetaG | ecosystem: Environmental > Aquatic > Freshwater > Lake | place: Lake...
ATCAAAGAGAATGATAATAACTCTAGTAATTATATTCTAACCTCAAGTAATAATTTAATAAATAAGATCAAAGAGAATGATAATAACTCTAGTAATTATATTCTAACCTCAAGTAATAACTTAATCAACAAGATCAAAGAGAATGACAATAACTCTAGTAATTACATTTTAACTGCTAGTAATAATTTAATAAATAAGATCAAAGAGAATGACAATAACTCTAGTAATTATATTTTAACCTCAAGTAATAATTTAATAAATAAGATCAAAGAGAATGACAATAATTCTAGCAATTACATTCTAATAACAAGCAACCTTATTTCAAAGAGAATCACAGATTTAACTACCGATATGATAACTGAAAATGCCAATGCCAAGAATAAGTTTATAGTAAATAATAGGTATAATAATAATCTGGAAGTGAATGGTAGTTTGACTATTAACTCCAATTTAATAGTTCTAGGCGATACTACACGTCTTGATACAGTAGCATATACAACAGAGAGGTTGGAAGTTGTGAATACGAACATTGCCACAACCGCTTTTATTGTTCAACAAAATACGACAGATAGAGACATCTTTGTTGCTTCCAATATGAGCGCGGCGGTATTTAGGGTTGCTAATAATGGAGACGTGTTTATAACAGGTACTGGTGTTTATAAGAAAAATAATAGAGATGTTATTTGGGATACTAGCAATTACATTTTAACTGCTAGCAACAATCTAATCAACAAGATCAAGGAGAATGATAATAACTCAAGTAATTATATTTTAACAGCAAGTAATAACTTAATCAACAAGATCAAAGAGAATGACAATAACTCTAGCAATTACATTCTAATAACAAGCAACCTGATTTCAAAGAGAATCACTGATTTAACTACCGATATGATAACTGAAAATACCAATGCCAAGAATAAGTTTATAGTAAATAATAGGTATAATAATAATCTAGAAGTGAATGGGAGTTTGACTATCAATTCCAATTTAATCGTTCTAGGTGATACCACGCGTCTTGATACAGTAGCATATACAACAGAACGGTTAGAAGTTTTGAATACGAACATTACCACAACCGCTTTTATTGTTCAACAAAATACTACAGATAGAGACATCTTTGTTGCTTCCAATATGAGCACAGCGGTATTTAGGGTTGCTAATAATGGAGACGTGCTTATAACAGGTGCGGGAGTTTATAAGAAAAATAATAGAGATGTTATATGGGATACTAGCAACTACATATTAACTGCTAGCAACAATCTAATCAACAAGATCAAGGAGAATGATAATAATAGCTGTAACTATATCCTAACAGCAAGTAATAACCTTATCAATAAGATCAATGAGAATGACCGCAACTCTAGCAATTACATTTTAACTGCTAGCAATAACCTAATCAACAAGGTTAGAGAGAATGATAATAATAGCAGTAACTATATCCTAACAGCAAGTAATAACCTAATCAACAAGATCAAGGAGAATGATAATAATAGCAGTAACTATATCCTAACAGCAAGTAATAACCTTATCAATAAGATAAAGGAGAATGACCGCAACTCAAGTAATTACATTCTAACTGCTAGTAACAATCTAATAAACAAGATTAAAGAGAATGATAATAATAGCAGTAACTATATCCTAACAGCAAGTAATAACCTGATCAACAAGATCAAGGAGAATGATAATAATAGCAGTAATTACATTCTAACTGCTAGTAATAATTTAATTAACAAGGTTAGAGAGAATGATGATAATACATCTACGAAGATATCTTTACTATGTAATACATTACTTGCGGTTGCTATAATAAATGATGGTAATGCTAGCAACTACATTTTAACTGCTAGTAATAACTTAATCAATAAGATCAAAGAGAATGACAATAATTCTAGCAATTACATTCTAATAACAAGCAACCTGATTTCAAAGAGAATCACGGATTTAACTACTGATATGATAACTGAAAATGCGAATGCCAAGAATAAGTTTATAGTAAATAACAGGTATAATAATAATCTGGAAGTGAATGGGAGTTTGACTATTAATTCTAATTTAATCGTTCTAGGTGATACCACGCGTCTTGATACTGTTGCTTATACTACTGAAAGGTTGGAAGTTGTGAATACGAACAATACAACAAACGCTTTTATTGTTCAACAAAATACGACAGATAGAGACATCATTGTTGCTTCCAATATGAGCACAGCGGTATTTAGGGTTGCTAATAATGGAGACGTCCTTATAACAGGTACAGGCGTTTATAAGAGAAATAACAGAGATGTTATATGGGATACTAGCAACTACATTTTAAATGCTAGCAATAACCTTATTAACAAGATCAAGGAGAATGACAATAACTCTAGCAATTACATTCTAACAGCAAGTAATAACCTGATCAACAAGATCAAGGAGAATGACCGCAACTCTTGTAACTATATCCTAACCGCAAGTAACAATCTAATCAACAAGATCAAGGAGAATGATAATAACTCTTGTAATTACATTTTAACTGCTAGCAACAATCTAATTAACAAGATCAAGGAGAATGACAATAACTCTAGCAATTACATTCTAATAACAAGCAACCTGATTTCAAAGAGAATCACCGATTTAACTACTGATATGATAACTGAAAATGCGAATGCCAAGAATAAGTTTATAGTAAATAACAAGTATAATAATAATCTAGAAGTGAATGGGAGTTTAACTATCAACTCCAATTTAATCGTTCTAGGTGATACTACGCGTCTTGATACAGTAGCATACACAACAGAGAGGTTGGAAGTTGTGAATACGAACATTACCACAACCGCTTTTATTGTTCAACAAAATACGACAGATAGAGACATCTTTGTTGCTTCCAATATGAACTCAGCGGTCTTCAAGATTGCGAATAATGGTGATGTGCTTATAACAGGCGAAGGCGTTTATAAAAGGAATAACCGCGATGTTATATGGGATACAAGCAATTATGTTGCGACAATTAATGAAACTTTAATTGATAATATAAAAAACACGAGTAATGATTTGATCGACTACATAATATTCACAAATTCAAACTTAGTAAATGTAAATGATACAATCAATATAAATGATATAAACACAAGTAATTATGTGGAGACGACAAGTAATATAATACAAAAGCGTATCAACGATACGACAACTGACGATATACGAGAAGGGGCAAATAATAGATTTATAATTCAAAATAAATATAATAGTAATCTTGAAATCCAAGGAAACCTAGTTGTCAATTCAAATCTTGTTGTGAATAGTTTGGCATCGCTACGTAATAATGTAAATATTAGAGGTGATATTAATTTCACAGGCGAACTATATAAAAATGGTATGCTCTACCCGAATGGCAAAACATATACAGGGAGTTCATCTATCTTATCGCAATTCAGTCCGATCCAAATGCAATTCACAATGTATAAAAATGTAATTGAGAAAACCGGGAGTGGGTGGCAGTTTATAGATAGCAATATCAATGTCGTTGATGACAAGGTCCAGGGTTTCTGTGTCCGCATTAAACCAAATCATTATTCATCAAAAATATTGATCAATTTAAATTGCCATATAGGTATTGATTATGGGACAGACGCGAGATGGTGGGGGCTGCGTTTGTATCGCAAAATTGGTGAAGCGGGCGAGTGGGTTCATCTAACGGATGCGGACGGTGCTGACAGTGCTAACGGTAACGAAGGGACGACGTGTTGGATCTCACACAATCTCGGAGCGGAATCCAGTACATATTCGTATTTTATTGCGAATGTGAGCGGTGCCTACTATGATATTCCAGGAATATCAAAGGAATATATTTATTATACTGTGAAATGGTGTTCACTCCTTGGTGACAACACGCAAGACGGCAAGTTATACCTGAATAGACCCGCGGTAATGTACGCCTTAAATGCGCCGATTGTTTCGTCTTCTTGGAATATAAGTGAAATATGGCAACTAGAAACATCGTATTTCCCGAAAGGCGGTATTGTGACCAAATATACACCTACACAAACGCAATTCAATATCTATAAAAATGTGGTAGAAAAAGTGAGCGGTGGCTGGCAATTTATAGACAACAATACGTCTGTTATAAACAATACGGTTCAGGGTTTCTGCGTTCGCATAATGCCTAACCATTATACATCCAAAGTATTATTGAATTTAAATTGTCACATTGGTATTGATTATGGGACGGACGCGAGATGGTGGGGATTGCGCTTGTATCGACGAATCGGCGAAACGGGCGATTGGGTTCATCTAACCGATGCTGACGGTATTAATAATAATGACGGTACGCCTTGCTGGATCTCGCACAATCTCGGTGCGGAATCTAGTACCTATTCATATTTTATTGCGAATGTGAGTGGTGCCTACTATGATCTCCCTGACACAATGGATACCTATGTCTATTATACTGTGAAGTGGTGTTCACATTTAGGAGATATTGCGCAAAACGGCAAGTTATATTTAAATCGCCCGGCGACCTATAGTGCGAACAGTGCTGTTTTGTCGTCATCGTGGAACGCTCAAGAGATATGGCAACGCGAAACTACGTTTATCCCTAAAAATGCGGTTATTTGCCAGAATATGTCTATACAGACGCTATTTAACATCTATCGTAATATTGTGATTAAAAACGGGAATGGTTGGCAGTTTATAGATAATAATATAAACATTATAAATGAAAAGATTCAAGGTTTCTGTGTTCGCATTAAACCGACTCATCCGTCGTCCAAAGTCTTAGTTCATATATCATGTCATATTGGGATTGACTATGGTACGGATGCGAGATGGTGGGGGTTGCGTCTATATCGCAAGATCGGCGAAGCGGGCACGTGGGAGCATATAACAGACGCGGATGGCAATAATCTAATAGATAACCAAGGGACTTCGTGTTGGCTTTCTCACAATTTAGGAGCTGAATCTAGCACATCCTCGTATTTTGTGGCGAATATATCGGGTTCGTTCTTTGACACGCCAGGGACGGACCGCGATTACGTGTATTATACTGCGAAATGGTGCTCTATATTAGGAGATAATTCGTTGGAAGGGAAGATCTATTTGAATCGCCCTGCGACCTATAACGAAACCAATAGTGCGGTTTTATCGTCTTCGTGGAATGCGCAAGAAATATGGCAACTAGGGACACCTTATGAACCTGCGGAGTATTCGATCATTAACATATTCAATAATAATAATGTAGGGATAGGCACTACAAACCCCGTATGTAAATTGGATGTTGATGGAACAATTAATGCGACCAACTATTCGTCCATCAGTGATCGGCGATATAAAAAGGATATAAGGAGTGTGGATAGTTCGCTTGCGTTGATTAATAGATTAACGCCGGTATCTTATTTGACGATTGCGCAGAATGAGGGGGATAGAAGGAATTACGGGTTTATTGCTCAAGATTTACACGAACATATTCCGGAGGCGGTGAATGTTCCTGTAAAGGAAAATCATAATTATACGATTGAATATATGTCGCTCATCCCGCTTTTAACAAAGTCAGTTCAGGAGTTGTCTGACAAAATAAACGATCAACAGAAAACGATAGACGTCTTAATGGCACAACTGAAGGATCGGGAATAAACGACACGTCTCTTTATATTCTTTCACAATTCCTTATATACTTTTTTTATTTATTATATTCTAATTAAATATAATGAGCGTAAAAAACGAAGATACGAAGGTTTCTCCTAATCTGCCTTACAAGATAGAAAAATTGCTATCCAAGACGGAGGCGCTTGTGTTGTTATGTAGTAAGGCGAGCGGTTATTGGTCGATGGTAAAGTTCGCGTTCAATATACCATTGGTTTTGACGTCGTCTGCGATGTGCATCATTAACAGTATTAGCGAGGATGCGAACGAAGTCAAGATACCGAATATCGTAGTGAACGCGATTAGTGTTTTAATTATTTCTCTTAATAATTCTATAAAAGCAAGTGAAAAATGCGATTTATTCCGTCGATTAGGACAACAATTCCTATTATTAGCGGGACAGATTGAAAACGACGATGAAATATCGGACAATGAATTTAATTTATTAGCATTAAAATACGAAAACCTCGTAAATGACATATTATTTGAAGAAATTCCTAACCGATTCAAAACGCAAGTTATCGAAAGTTTTAAAGATAGGCATCTGCCTCTACAACTGAACGGATGCAGTGGTAATAATAAGAATTACATTCCACAGCATACAAATTCAAACTCCGCTGAAATTGTGATACGCCAACAGAATGCGGTGAATTCGGTTTAATCTTCTAATCCATATCTTCGTCCGCATCATTGTATATATTATAATTCTCATTATCTTTACTATTATAATCATCGTCTTTCTCTTCGCCTTTATACGCGTCGTTAATATTGCCCTCCGCATCTGCGTCATCTGCTTTCGCTTCACCGTCCGCGACATCAACTTCTTTCACAACCATTATACCAGCAACTTTCATTTGCCTACGGATTTCATTTTCTTCAATATCTAGGTCTTGATTTTCTTTTAATTTTTTGATTTTGTATTCTTCGCGTTTTTCATTGATAAATACAGCGATCTCTTCGGCGGTTAAGAACTTGCTGTATTTTCCTCCTACATAACTTTTTAAATATTCATAGAGTTTCTCAGCATTCTCGCGAATAAATTCTCTCGGAATATTTTCAACCCCTGCCAAATCCGGGGTGTGTAGCGAATTACTTATCACCACAATATTAATTATATTTACGACATCCGCTTCTTCCGTATTATAATTTTTATTTAAATGATAGAGATGCTTGATCATCATCTTTATTTGTTTTACAGAGTTCATAACCATCTCTTTTAATATATCATTCTCTTTGTATTTGGATAACGAATGGACGTTCATATAGATTATCCTGCTAATATTCAGCAAAACCTCCGTGTAATTAATATGTTCACAATTTATAAAATCTAGACTTATATTATTTTTAACATTTTTGAGTTTTTTGATATTATCGGTGATATGCGATTTAGTACTGTCCATATCGTAATTTATTAAATTATCTATTAAATTGTCGGGCAATAATTCGCTTTTACCGCGCATACTTTTTAACCACTCATCTACGTTATAATTTTTAAAGTTATACACAAAAGCTTCCTTATTTATATACTTCACGTGTTTATTTTTCTCCTTAACTTCTTTCATAAATATATCGTCGCTACCGTAGCCGTCGCTATCAACTCCATCATCTTCTCTTTCAATTTCGTCGTCTTTCTTACCTTTCTTACCTTTCTTATCCTTCTTCTTGCGTTCCTTAGGTGGTGTGAATCTTGTATCCCTGACATTGCTTATTAAACGGACTTTCGAATAATGCTCTTTTAATTTAATGACATCATCATTTAAATCAGTAATATCATTGAAGTCATTGTCTAACTTACGTAGGCAACATCCTTGTATATACTTGTGTATTTTCTCAAATTTTGAATTACTATTGGGTGTATATAGAAGTTTATCAATATAAAACATTTCGTCATCCGTATATTTATTCCGGTCTATCGCACATTTATTCTTGCCCTCCGCCTTCTTACTCAGGAGTTCGCTCAATACCTCTGTATCCCTGTCTTTATGCTCAGTCTCCACAATAGATAAAAGGTTCTTTCGCAAATCTTTAATATTTATAATATAATCATTATCATCAGTGTATTTAAAGAAATCGCTTATAATTTCAATGATGTAATAGAGGAGTCCGCGCGTATTCAGTTTATCAATGTGATTCGGGTTCAAATCATTCATATTTAGAGCAACCTGTCCCTTCAATATTTTATCTTGGGTATCCACAATCCAGAAGCAGATCGCATTACAAAAGATTATATTCGTCGTCTCTATAAACTCTTCATTTACTTTTTTAATGATTCCCGCCCGATTCTTATCCGCATTTTTACTGTACAAGATATGTAGCGGTGTTAATTGAGCATATTTCTTTGCGTTATTTTGAGCATCCTCTATATTGTTCTTTTCAAACGCATTCACGTATTTTTCATATCGAGTGGATACGCTACGATATTTCTTAAATAAATATGCTGATATATCGTCATAATCAATTTCGATGTTCGCGACATCATTGATTTTCTTCACCAATTCTAGAATAATTCTCAACATCTCAATAAACCCCTTTTCATTTTTAAAATTAATATTTGCGATATATCGATTTAATTCATAGTTATTTGCGATACCTCCTGCTTCTCCACCTCCAGCATCATTCGCAAACCCCTTATTTTCGTCATCGATTATGTCGTCGTCGTCCCGAAGCCCTTCATAATTATCTATGTCGTTCGCATCACATATCGCCTTGTTTTCTCGCTTAGATAGAACATACATCTTACCGTCCTTGTCATAATCGAATATATGCTCGCGCGAATGTATAAAGGTATTCTTGACTTTGTCACAATCTAATTTAATACTCTCTATATTTTCTCTGGCATCTAAGATATCATTTATCGTATTCAGCGTATGGTCTATATTGATCGTCTTTATGGATAACTTTAGATCGTTGATAACCTCCTCAATAGAGACGGTGTTATCGTTAATTTGCTTTATAATACTGTATATGTTATAATGACCCAAAGGAATCACGTCGGTTTGTATAACATCATTCTTATATTTAAGGATGAGGTCTTTTGTTTTTTCAAGGAACGAATGGACTTCTGCGGATATCTGGATTACTTTTAGGGTCTTATCAATGTTATCAAAAAAAGTCAACTTCTTATTGACTAATAACGGACGTTTAATTTTAAATACACGGTGTATATTCTTGCGCTCTTTTTCTTTCTTTATGATAGAATCCATAAGGTCGGTTAAGAGTCCTAAGTCTTTCTCGGTAATAAAATCAAGAGAATAATCATATTTTTTAAAGATATTATTGATATTACCATAATCCAAATAAAAACTGTCTTTATTACTATTGATTTCGCTCATAATCATCTCAATATCAGGGCGCGTATCTTTGATCAATTCATAAATACCCTTGTAATTCGCTGAAGCACTGTAGTTCATGTTGACGCTATTTAACAAATGCGACGCTATCTTCGCATACATATAATCATTCGTGGTCACCGTGGGTACCTTATAATATGCCCCTACAATTGGGAGACTAATGTCATCCCCGTCATTAATATTATAAATGTTTTCAACCTTATCCACATTTCTACAATTGATAACAGGGTAATCTTTGATGATCGGGTAATATTTAGGGAAATCAGGTTTAATGCTAGCTCCAGTGTCCTCTATAAGAATCATGTTTGTATTGTGTGTCGGCTTTAAACGTATCTTGTCTGATTTATGATCATAGGATACACAAAACTTCCGCTTTACAAACTCACTAAGTTCGCCTCGCTTGTCCTTGGTATCATATTTATATATGAAGTTGAGTACAGCATCAGGTGTGTCGTCTTCACCGTATTTTATGATTTCTCCTTCGGTGGCAAATACATAGTTTGCGTAATCGTTTATTTTGCCATTCTTAGACTCACGATTTACAAGTATATCATAGAATAAAGTACGTAATAGGTCGGATTTCTTTTTGTTTTTAAAAAAGGTATATAGGTTATTATATATTTCTTCTTTATCCATCGCAATAAAAGAGGGGTTTAATTCGCTCATCTCTTCGAAACTAAGTATCTCGGTATATTCGATATCATCCAAGTCTTCGTCTAAATATTCTATATCCGTTGCCATTTGAACTTGTGTTTCTATTTATTAGAATGATATATATTATTATTTGACAAAAATAAAAGAGAATATGTAAGTGAATCGCATATTTATTTAATCGTATCCAGTGCGAACTTGGACCAATCGTTTTTAATCACGGAGAGTTCGCTTGCGATAATTGCGCAATTCTCTTCCAGGAAAGAAGCGAATGCGCTTGAACTATTTGGATCACTTAGACCCTCCAAAGAAATACGTAGGATCATTAGCGATTTTAGCGGATGCGGGCAAATATATCCAATATACGTGCATGCTATATTATTCTTGTGTTTGTGATTCTCGCGAATAAAATGATTGTGAATATAGGACTGTATTACATTTCCCAGTGTATCATCTTCGTCTTCAATGACAAACTCAAACGTCCCTTGAATATCCTGAAATTGTTGTATCTTAACTTTGTCGCTTGCTTCACTATTCAGTTCTTTCCTAAGTCCCTCCAATTTATGAATCATAATGTCCAATGATTTTGATACCAGATATTTTGGACCAATATTACGATTAATGCTTTCAATGTCAAACTTGAATCGCACAGGGTCGCCATATTTATTTTTGTAATACGAGCGTTCCTTGTCCAACAGGTTTGTCTTTTTGTCCGCCTCCTTCGGATCTTGGATATACGAAAAGTTAGACAGTGATACGGGGTTAAATGATGCGTTATCGCGTCCTTTACGCTTTACAATCCTCGCTTTGAAATGTAAATGTTCGCCCGTTCTCAGTCGCGTAATAAGGATATGATCCTTGGATGTTTTGTTTGCGGGGAAAACGACCTTCAACTCGTCATCACTCAATGGTACCGAATTACGCGTTGCTACAATATCATTTGTGCGAACATCAATCGTCTTGTTCATAGTATTCTTGACATTCAGCTCAATATGGATGCTATTATCTTCGTATCGCTCTATTTCATCTTCTGTAAGACAAATTGGAATAAGACCGATGCGATGAATAATGATTTCATTGTGAAGGGCACCGTTATTTATAATAACATCCACGCTAGGATCGTCGTTCTCTAATTTTTCACCGATAATTCCAGGGATTGGAATATCTGTCAAAATAATCCTGCGAATTCCATTCACAACCGCGAGATCGATTCCATTGATTTCGAACGAATGACAATCCGATCGTTCATCGTAGTTGTAATTTTGAAAAGTAGGCATATTCTCTTTTTATAATTATAATATATCTATCTTATATATCATTTTTTAATATATTGTAAAAAATAATAAATTCGCAAATTTCTATCTTACATAAAGCGCATACGACGAGCGGGTGAAGCTGAGCGACGAACCGGGCGCTTAGCAGGACGCTTGGTAGCGGGGCGCTTAGGGACTCTACGCGGGCTACGGTGGAAGCCACCACTTAATATACTGGATATCGCGGAAGATAGATCGGAGAATTCTTCTTGTTCTTGATCAACTTCATAACCACCTTTCTTGACCTTCTTTACTTTCTTGACCTTCTTTACGGGCTTCTTCATCCTGTATTTGGCACCACCCCTCTTTAACTCTTCCATGTATCGTTCTTCAGAACCTGAAGTGCTGGTAGTACCGGAAGTGGTGGTTTTCTTTTCTTCCTTTTCTTCTTTTCCTTCTTTTCCTGCGAAATGTTCTAAACTTTCAAAGAATCCACCGAAAAGTCTAGTCATATTCTTTGCGGCGGGACGCCTGGCAACGGGGCGCTTGGTAGCGGGACGCTTGGTAGCGGGACGCTTGGCAACGGGACGCTTGGTAGCGGGGCGTCTATATCTTCTTATTAAGCCACCGTCCATATAATCTTGAAAAGTCTCGTGATCTATGTCTCCCATATATTCTTTCTATATATACGCAGGATTTTTATTTTTTATAAATATAAAAAAATAATTATACAACATATAATATTAAACAAATAAACGCGCGAGTGAGCGAGGTATTACGAAATTAAACTCGTCATTATTGCGAAACACATTGACGTTCGCGGCAACATCTCGTTAATTGGGTTAGTAGCGAAGAATTGAATCAGTGTTTTAATGTTATTGATATCGTTACATTGGCATATATAATGATATACGTTCGCCAGCGTAATCATTCTCGTTTTATACGTATTCACTTGAAGATTACGCAGTTGCGCAAGATGATACTGAATAACCGGTGGAAACTGCTTGTCCATATCCTTATTCATTTTATAGCGGTTATAGTTCGGGTAATATGTTGTCGTCGCCTTATAATAGGCATAGAGACTATCTTTGATCGTGGATATAATGGTATGAACAAGATATGTAGGGTCTATTTTTTGTCCGTTATTATCCAGCGGTAAATTGAGATATGGGCTATAATTAGCGATATAATCCTTAATCGTATATTCCGTCTTGTTCTTCATATAGACCGAAAGAATATTCATCCACACGTTAGGATGACACGGATCCGTCTCTTCACGATAATTGATCGCGTCCGTTGAAATTTTATACAACTTCACCTTGTCCGCAATATTCTTTTTAACGATTAAACCATAACTATACGGGGAACTATTAATATGTGCGTAGGACTCCTGAATATTATTAAAGGGCAACGGATACTTTACGCCAATCTCCATAAGTGACGGGATAATAGACGACATAATATCGCTTTCAATAAGCGAATTGCGATGCTTCGTATTTACATGAAACATCTCCATATAATTTTCACCGAGAAACCCCGAATAATCTATGATGTGCTTATTCTCGTGATGAACAATAATAAACTCATACGCCATATTCGGATCTAGGTGTTGTGTAAACAAACTCCTAAGTTTCACCGATACGCTATCACTGTCTTCTTCCGGAGTAATATGTTGTTTGAAATATTTAAACAGAATCTCGTCCAACATATTACCGTGCGTTTTCGTAGGATGCGAGAATTTTGAACTATTCGCATCGGGACAACTTGAAGTCCCGAAATACCACTCGTCTTTGTGATGATATACGGTAATGATTGTTCCATCATACGCTTCATATACCTTATCTTCTGGCGAATAGTGAGAGTTAATGTAAGTGTTATAATTAATTCTCTCCGGGATAGAGTTAGCGTATGTTACTACTACATTATAATTACGCTCCAGGCTAAAATCCAATACGATACTTCTACACTGTTCATACAGTTCTTTAAAGTTATCTATGTTATTGCGAATATAGGAATTGTGAAGCAGGACGATATCGCTACGTCCCTTGAACTTCTTCACTTTAATAAGAGGCCAGACATGATGCTTCTTCAAAAGCGTAATCAGACAGTTTGAATAACTGTTATTTTCGTTCCCTGCGTTCGCTTCGTAGAGCTTGAATGTTTCGTCTATAAGAGAATAGAGCGTTGGAACCAGGGGAACAGGAGCGACGGCGACGGCGGTTGGAAATGTAATCGGAGAGCAAATGGAATTCATCGGACGGGAGATACTTTTTGATTGTATAGTTTATTAGTATACAATCGTTTATATCAATTTTTATGATTATTTATTATTTTTTGTAATATAAATCAAACATTTCTTGTCCAACTTGTTTATGAACTTCTTCGCTTGTTTCCGTATTCTTTATGATTGTCTCGCGCTTGGACAAAAAATATTCAAAAAACGAATAGTCGAACCCCGCTTCTTTTGTTACCATATCAAATAACATCGGATATCTTTCTATGAAAAATTTAAACTTGTCCGTTTGTGTTATATTATGAACAACCGACGCATGCGATAACTGTCCCGATGTCATACACTTATTATCGTGTATAATTTTCATAATATCTTGGACTAAATCGGTGATCTCCTTATTATCCAACCCATCCTTGAGAAAGTCATGTGTATCACTTGTCTTTTCGTCCCCACGCGCCTTCTTGATGTTCCCTCCGTCACCACTTCCTTTCGCTCTTTTTTTATGCGCACTCATAGTATTTATAGTATAGATTTCTTTATTATGTATTCTTTATGTAAATTTTAATTCCTTCTATTGTAATAGAATAATACGAAAAAATGAAAGGTGATTTAATGTATACGGAACTGGATTACGCCCCGAATGTGAAAGCACCCGAAGCATTAAAAAATGCTGGGTTATATACTGGCGATGTGTTATTTGATAAGAAACCGTGGGGCAATAACTATGTGATACCACGCACGGAACCCGATGCTGTCGCGTATTGTTCTCATTTTTACGCAAGTCATCATATTCCGTCTTATAATAGACCGGGAAATAACACTATAGATAGTAGTGATTATAAAAAATATAATATACCAGGTAACGAAGGTAATATCTACAACTTCTCTTGCCATACGAATCCTTTATGACACTAGAGCAGCAAGTGCTATCGCGTCCCGTGCTTCGGTTAGAGCGATTGTCGTATTCGGTGACGGTTTTTTGATCGTGTCTTTGTGTTTTACTAAAAAGTCGCAGATATATTTGTAGGTTTCGTCCACTTGTTCAAATGTAATCCCCCCGGTGATTAATACGCTACCACTTTCAAATAGTGCTCCGGTAACTTTTTTACATTCGCCTATATTTTGTCCCATACCTTTCCCATAGCAATACTTAGGACACGAACATATACCATTCTTATTTTTATTGTGAATATTCCAGAAATATTCCAACTTGACCCCTTGGTATATGCCAGGTTGAAAACTACACTTGTTGTTGTATTCGTCGTTAATAAACAGTTTGTGTATCTCCTTTCTGCGAATCTCAAATCCTTTTTGAAACTCAGGGTCACAATAGACCTTAAAGTCTGTATTTATCATCCGTATCTTAAAATTTTGATATTTCAAATCTAATTTATACTCCTTATCCGGTTCCGTATTTACATTTATAATAATATTCTTGTCAATCGTATTATAGATTTCCGTAATGTCATTGATGATATGATTGACAATATGCTCGGTATCCTTGACATCTTTGATACCTGTCAGTTGTATATTTCCATTCTTAAATATCTTCACGTTCGGTATATATTTGTCATTAAACTTGTAGATCACCGTCACCTGATTATCAAATCGATTCTTTTTCATCGTGTTTTTCTTGCTCTTTCTACGCTTCTTAGGATAGACCCCTTTTGAAGCATCCACACCATTTTTCATACATTGAACCCATACGACCCCCGTTTCGCATCCTGCGACAACATTCGTAATCACCTTGATATTGTCAAACAATATTCCTAGATTTATATTTATGTTATTACCGATGTTCGCATTGCAAGTTATCGTTGAGATTCTATACGGAGAAAAGAAAATGTCTGACATTAGGTGCTTATATATAAGAACATATTTCCTTATATCAATTTTTATTTTGAAACGATTAAACTCAATTTATTATCAATTGTGTTTGTGTTTGTGGTTCCGTTTTTGTTGCCTTTTTTTATCACAAGACCCTGGTTCTGGTTGTCTAATTTGATGTGCATATTATCCGTGATATTCTTTAAATACGATGTATTTACTACTTCATAACTGAAATTCGTAGAAATCATTGGAGGGAGATTTAAAATATAGGTCTTGTCGTTCGTATAATGTCCTGTGCGAAACTCTTCAATCGTCATTGGTCCGTTAAATATTTTTAGTAAAAATCTTGAGGGTGCCGGACGAATAGGATGTGTGAATCCATAGTGTTTGCTAAGCATCTGTATTAAACTATTGATTTCCCACACCTTATCGCTTCCGCAATGCGACGAGAAGTTGTAGGCATTCGCACATTCTAGCGAGCAAAAGTTTCCAAACAATACGTAGGTATCCGTCTTAATATTATATTTATAAGGCATCCCAAATGTCCTGTTATCTATTGGGTGGCAACACCAATAGCAGTTATTATTTGAATTCAATATTTCGTCGTTATGCGATACCTTCAACGAATACTCGCTATTTGTATTATCAAATATAATATTGTCCTGAATCGTACTATACGTGTTGCTTTCGTTTATATAGAAACAATTTGGTTCATAGGGTTCGGGAAACTCCATAGTCGCATTGTTCTCCGTTATGTTCAACTTGTTTATCTGTGCGGACGACAAAGGCAACTGTAAAATGATATCGTCGTTATCCACTACCGAAATATCTTTGATGATCGTATTCATTAGGTTTTTTTTCTTCTTCATATCGCTTACAGTATCATCGGCATTTTTTGCTTTTCTAGGCATTTATAATGAAATTATAAGCGATGTCTTATAGTATGTATATAAGCGTTTATTATTTATATCATTGTGTATCAAAATAATCCTTGAAGTATGTTATGTTTTGGATTAGCGCCGCGTTCGCTGCGGTCGCGTCATTCATGGCGTTCGCGATAGGAGATGTGTTTTTATCAACGGGTTTATCAAACTGAACGTCGCTTTTCGCAGATATACATTTCATTTTAATCTCCTTGATCTCGTTATTCAGGGTGTTTATCGTATCGATTAAATATTTGATGATGTATCCTGATAATAAGATTAATATTAATACTAATAAATCCATTTGTCTTTGATTCTCTCTCTTTTTATTAAAGAAGGATATAAAAAATACGATTCTGTCTACGACTATCTACCGAGACCATATAAAATTACACGTTCCATTAATCACCGAGAAGACATTGATGACGCGCGTATATACTACGACTTCTAATTTAACCTCGTTTTCATTTATATAGGGTACCGATTTTCGTCGCATTAAATCAAATAGATATGTGAACTCATACTTCGTGGTTATATCTTTGCGACTGTCGTTATTCCCCCTATTATAAATATTTAAATATAGCGATGTCGTCGTCATCTGGTTATTAAAAGAGCCCGCGCTAATTATTTTCTCCGGAAAAAGCGAAAACGAATAACTATATATTCCAGTGCGCGGGATGTTCGTATGATACTGATACGGTTGAATATTATTATAATAATACGCCTTTTGGTCTTCGCGAATGATGGTGTCCGCCCATTTAATTTGTGCGGATTCTAATAATCCCATCGTCTCGTTGTATTGATGCGAAGCTGTATAGTTGTCGTGTATATTGAATTTATCGGGTATATCGGTACGGCGCAATACCCAAATGATCTCTTTAATATGATTGTAGGAACTTGTCAACGTATAGTTATCGCCATAACTGGTGATATTCAGCGCGGGGAATGTTTGTCTCTTCACGTAATCCACAACATATTTGACAATACCCTCGGTTCGTAATGAATTTTGTCTATAGGTACTGTCCAAAAATATATAATTAATATCTAGAAAACACTGAATATAACTATCGCTCATTATAAACGAATTGATATTTATCGTGCTCTTGTATATAATGTTATAGAATTTAGGTGACATATAGAGTTTCAATTTATCACACCATACCTGATACAGTTTCTCAATATCATTGACATTGATATCCACTTTTATTTCTTGATTCTGTATCTTATATAATGGCAACGCTAGCGATGGATTTCGTGTAAACCAGAAGTTCAGTGGAACCTGAATAATACGCCCTTTTATGGAAGGGTTATTGGTGTTCGTTTTGTCTGCCGATGGATATACCTTGTTATATATGATATTGTTTTTAATCACATACCTTGTGTTTTTATTATTCGGATTTATGTATTCCGGGATATTCCCAATCAACTTGTTATATTCCAGGTCGTCCTTGTTCGTTAGTTCGTTCCATATGTTCATCCATTCGCCATAGATTTCGTCAATTATACTTCCTTCAACCCTGATTGTCGCACTTTTAATAAAGTTGTGTCCTACATTATTTACCCAGCGAAAACGATGCACGTCCGTTGAATAGATGTCAGGGAGGTTAAACGACAAATACATATTGCTTAGTAAATCGCCATATCGCTTGATTGAAAATGTAATCAATGTATTTTCTGTAGTAAAGGCTAGATTGAGGGACGAATTAATATCAGGGATAAGATTCTTATTCTCCATAGAGAAATTGACGTGTTTATTATACACATATTTATAGTAATTGATACAAGGATTTAAATTAATATAAGAATCCATTTGCCCTTTTAAAACTAACTGCGTAATACCACCGCCCATAATTACTTATATTATATTGATACTTTAATATTATCTTATATAATATGATTATGATTATTCGTAGTTCTTTATAAACGCCAATAGATTCTCGTATGTCCTTGCTTGTTCAAATGACGCGACCATAGTCGGAGTGCTTGTAGAATTATCCACCATAATAAATGTAGGAAAACCAGTAATCCCAAACTGATTCACGCGTTCAACATGTTCGCTACGATTGAATTTTATAAGCGATACTTTATTGAACGTTTGCGTATTTAAACGATCCCATATACCCGATTCGTTAAATTCTACGCAATGTCCGCACGTATCCATATAATAATATTCAAAGCTATAGCGTTTGGTGGCGTTGAAAAAACTCTCTTGTATCCGGTCTTTATGTGAGAGTATGATTGCGAATACAAATACTGCTGAAATAATAATAATAGAGTATAGAGTTCCGCTAGTCGAACCCTTACGGGCAAATGCTTTCACCATTCAATTCTAACATAATGATATATAATAATTTATTTATCAAATAATATCATTCATAATATCGTATTTTTTTGTAATAGAATCTTTCACAGGATCACTGTCGTTTGTGAAAGTGATATAGGTATAAAAACCCGTATGATTGTTCGCAAAGATAGTGTTTAAAAATTGGTCTATTTGCGCACTTTCTATTAAAATTACGCGGTAATCCAACGTATCATAATTAATACCAAAGTTGGCTTTGGAGAATGAATTCACTATATAGACGCTAAAATCCTTCTTTTCTAATAACCGTTTATATTCGCTAATGTCACCATCAGATACAACGATGGTGCGATAGATTAAATGTGATTTATACATATTATCAAGTTTCTCTACGAATTCCATTATGATATGATATAGAATATACACCTATATTATATCATAGTATATAAATAATTTTTATATAAGATTATTGAATATATTTACTAGTATAATGGATGACAAAGTAATCAAAATACATTTATCTATCTTTCAAAATAGGTATGCTATCGTAGATGTTCCTGACAATATACTAAAGAAGGCGGATTCCCTTAAAAAATCTTGTAGTTGCTTTGATTCATTCTACGACCCTAAAATGATATGGGAGAAAAAGTTATACAATAAGAAAGAAAAACACTTACAACCTCATAACCATAACCATCAACATAACCAGTACAATCAACCTCAGCAATACGCAAACAACGCGGTATCTGGAAGTGTTAGTAATAAAGGACGGTTCCATATTATTATCCCCGACTTTTCGGATACTTCAAGCACGAAACGAGAGTTAATAGGGTATTTAAATAAATTGACCGCTAGAAACAAAGTGATCATTTATGAAAAAATAAGGGGTATGATTGATTCAAAAAATACAGAAGAACTCTTTTTAATTATATGGTCGTATATTAAAGTTACAGAGAGCGGTAGTTGCGAGAACCTATATATTAAATTGTTAGATTACTTCGATCGCGCGTTTTTACAAGAGATGCTTGATAAGTTATGGAATAATTATATCCAACAAAAAGAGTGGATACCGCCTAAATTTATCTTTGACAATAACTTAATACTGTTGAATAACGAGTACGAGTTATACTGCGATTACGTAAAGTGGAAAAAGGGGATCCATAATATTAATATAATTTGGGTAAAATACAAACGCCAAGAGATCCCGCGACTATTGAATGATATATATGATTATCTTACTGGAGAATGCATATGTAATCCTGATATACACAAGTATATTATCGGTATATTTATGGAACAAATTTTAAAAATATTAAATCTTTATCCATACCCATCTATCGTAGAAAAAATAAAATCGCTCGATATTAAAACGTTTGATAGTTCAACAAAGTTTTTAATTTATACTATTATCGAAAATAAATAATTTCTATTATTATAGTATAGAGAAAATAATGAAGGAAACGGATAGCACAATATCTTATTACAGTAGTGTATTCATACATCTAATATTTGTATTGTTACTCGTAATCATATGGAGCTATATATACAAGCTTGAAAATGTCGGTTGCGCCTGCTCCGATCATAGCAACAAGGAGTTCATAAAGACCTTTACTATCATCGCATTAGCATATTTCGCGATTACCGCGTTTGTAGACGTCAAGGGCATCGCAAAAAATATGGGAACTGGAATCGTTCAATTACTCGCCGTCGGCACTTTCATATTCTTCTTAACGTTCGTCGTATACATATACTACGCATTTGATTATGTGCGCTATTTAATGAACGAGAAGTGCAAGTGTAGCGAGGATTTACGACGTGATATTATCGCAATCGGCACAATGATATCTCTGTTCCTATTTATGGTCCTACTTTTCACCATCATAATCATTCCTATATTGATAAGCACCCTTACCAATCTATTCGTTAAGATCCAAGTATTCGAAAGCGAAGTAGAGGAAGTAATCAAGAACCCCGTAAAATCGATACGCAATAGCCCTGGACGTATCCTAAATACAACCAAGGATATTGGATCATTCGTTAAGAAAACTGCTTCTAAACTTGTAAAGGGAAAGAAGAGGCGCTAGGCGATGAAAGGTTGATTTATTAATTTTTTTATTATAAATATAAAAAATATATAATATATAATACACAAACTACTCTACACAAGGTTATCTATCTATGTTTATATTTCGCTTTCATCAATGAAGATTTCTGGGAGGTAAGGTGCGAGTATTTCTTCTACAATTAGTTCGGGTTTAAACTCGTCATATGTCATAAAGATCTTCAACAGTTGCTCTGAAAATCCCGAAATCATCGCAGTCCCTTCTGTTTTACAATTCACCGGAAACAATTCCTTATGACCTGAATTGAGATTCCAGAAGATAAACTTAGGAGGTGTATAATCCGCAGCCTTAAACATCTTCACAATCGTTTTATACAAAGTTTCTATTCCATTGCTTTCTTTCTTTTCAGTTGTAGCCTCGTCAAATTGCATATCCGTATAGATAAATAGTTTCTTTGGCATATCTTCGTCATTGATCGCATGTTCCTTGCCATATTCAATGATCTTCTTGCAACATTTCACAAAATCAGTGTTATAACCGAAATCAACATTAACCAGAGATTTAAAGCAGGTATAAAGCGATGGTTCTACCCCCTTCTCTGTATATTCTGCGTATAAATCGTCGGGAATAAGAGATACCAGCTCAGGATCCGCACTGAATGTAATAAACTTGTTCTTAAACATTCCTTTACAGCATTGCGAAGTGATAATGCCAAGTGCGATCGCGACTTGTGCGGGAATACTACCATTGCTTGCTGAAAACATAGATCCTGACAAATCAATAATTGCCAGCGAATTCCCTAGAATACCGCAACTCTTGACATTATCCACAATTGTCCTCCATTGCAACTCTACCGTCTCATTCTCCTCATATTCGTCTTGCGTATTGCGAAGATTAATATAATAACTTGCTAATTCATGCGGAAGGATGCCTGTCACATTAATCTTCGCACCCCCGCTTCTTACACTCGCCAAGTAATCACAATACCTATCGCTATCGTGGTTGCTAAACGCTTTGTGTAATCTTCGCGACGCTACACCAGGGACACCTTCGTAATTAATCTTGTCCCACTCATTATTACACATCAAACTCTCAACAATATTTATTTTATTCCTAAGTGGAACGAGATATTCCTTTCTATACTTTTCCATCTTCTTAGAATCTTCCTTATCATAGAGGATTGAAGCAATCTTTTTTGCGAATTGCTTGCGACTGTCGTTCCTGTCATTTTCGCTCGGTGCCCACTTCGCACACAGAGATACGCTATTTACTTTCTTAGGATTCGTGTCTGCTGTAGCATCTTCGGCACTCTCGCGAATCTCCTGAATCTTCAACTCCGTAAGATCCTCGCGTAATTTTTCCGCAAACAACGTCAATTCGTAATTCTTGTGAATCATCCCATCTCCACAATTCTCATAGCAGATATAGAGCAGATCCTTCCAGCGCCCATATTTATTGACGTAGGTCAGGATATTATTCATATAAGTATAGGGTTTGTTTTCGCGCAACCATAGCATCGCCTGATTTGACACAGTCTTTTCTTTTTTACCCTTCAACCGATCGCGACCGTTGAAAATAACAGCAACTGTCTTCTGGGGGTTAATCTCCCAGCATTTTTCGATAAACTTATAGTTCTCTTCCTTTGCTAGCGAGCGCGTGTACATCATAAAGTAATCGACAATGTGATTTCCACTCGTATCCAATGCGACGGCTCCGTTCTCAGTGCGGGTAAAAGTAGATGCCATTGTTCGTTGAGTTGGTTGTTTCGTTCGTTTGTTCGTTGGTATTGTAGGTAGTACCCTTGATGTATCAATTTTTATATAAATATTGTAAAAATAATGAATGAATCACATTAGATTCCTTCTCTTTAGTCGTAGATGACAAGTGTAATTTAACTATATGTATCTCTTATTTGGCTATTATATAACTATACTTTTTATTTTTTTAAGTAAAATTCTAGCTTTAACAAGCTCCTTCACAACATTATCTTCAACTTCTTGTACAGTTTTTTCTATCATTCTTTGTTTGTCACTAATATCCATGTTTAGTAAGGTTTTCAGATAGGCTCTTGTAAGTATATTTTTTGCTTTAGCTTGTTCTTCTTTTATTATTAAAAATATTGTGTCTAGATTATCTAATAATTTTTTTTCTTCACTATTTGATCTTGTTTTTAATCTTGATATTGATCGTTTGTCCTTTTTTATTTTAGTAAAATCAGATTCTAAAGTTTTTACAATAGAATTTAAATCTTTAAGTTTTTCTTGCTGTTGCTCTACTACTACTAATTCTATAAATCTTTCTTGTATTAAATACCATATTGAATGATGTTTATTACCTAATTGTTTTTTTTGATTATCAATAATAACCCTTATTTCATTAATAGTATCTATGTCTGTAATTGTTTCTAATATAATTTTTGCCTTTTCACGTTCGCTATTTACCTTTTTCCTATCTTCTTCAGAATCAAAATCAGATTTTATTGTGTCTATTAATTTATTAGCAATAATTTTTGGTTTATTAACTAATTCACCATATTTTAGAAGAATATTATAACGAGCATCATCATCTAATTTATCTAATCTTAATGGCGATCCTGATGATCTAGTAGGTAATCGAGTAGGTGGTCTTGTAAGTGATCTAGTAGGTAATCGAGTAGGTGATATAGTTTTAATCCTAAGTAATTTTTCTAAAGCTTTTATTGTTACATGTCTATTAGTTGGTACCGTTGCCATTCCCTTTCTACTTTATATAAATATGATAATATGTCTCAAAAATATATATACTTATTATATAAATCACTAAATGTTATATTTGCCTTGGAGGTTTCAAAAGTCGCGAGTTTTACATTGTAAATTAAACAAAGATAACGCGCCGCTTTCACGGCTTCATAGCATTCGCGAGTGGGTAATCCATCAATGTCCATCGGTTTCTACATCTACCCATTGGTGGTTCAAAGATTTATCTCCCGATATCAAAGATCTATTTTACAATATCGCGAAAGACAAAAGAATAATCGAGATGTTTAATGAATATTTTGGAAAGTGTTATTATATTGATCTGCTCCACGATATGAACGAAGTCTATGTATCGCCTCCATCAAATCATAATGATTTTGTAAAGAATGTGTCTGACACTATATTTTATACGAGGCATATTGACGGACCATTTTTTTCTATTCCATTTGCGTCCTGCTATCGGGTTATTGTAGGACTGGACGAAAACCTGGATATTATGACCAATTTTCACATGACCCCTGAATCCTATATCATAAAAACAGGCGATGTGGTAGGTTTTGATTTTCACCGCGAATGCCATTATATATCGCCGATTATCCGGAATGATGAAACGAAGCAAACCACAAAATATCGTGTTATCCTGAAAATCCACTATTGTATATATCCGCGTTGGGCGTGCGTTTTCGGTTTTATACTAAGCAAACTTTCAATTTTATATAATAAATTATTTAGAGACCTCTTCTTATTTACATTGAAACCGCGACATAAAAGCACAACCTACTTGGCGAAACTGATGATCATCACTACACAGGTATATCACGACATAGAGTTCTACATTGGTAATAACAATATTCAATATATATCTTTACTGCTGTATATAGCATCCAAAACGGATTGGAACGTTTTCTTATTTGGCAGCTCGTTTGTTCATTATTTGCGCTGGATAGATACTGAGAAGCACAACGGCGAAATCAATAGCATATTTCGTCGCGACTATCTTTTTTATAAATTCCTTTATATGCTCAACTATTTTCATATGTATCTTTCGTATTATGAAAGTCCAGTATTCTATACGTTTATGATCGTCCCGCCATTATTTGCGTTGTATATCCGCAACTATACTGCGTTTATTCCAAAAGGTATCGAGATATACTTAATGTGTGCGATGCTAAATAACAATACTCTCAAACTCACGGAGTATATCTACCTATTGATCAACCTATATTTGAATTATTTTCAATTATGTAAAACGATTGATATGTAATATAATATGCTATATTAATAGATATATATATGGTAGATGAAGCGAATATGCTACAATTAAAGTTAAAAAATGGCATCCGTGTCATTATCGTTCCATTAAAAACTCAGTTAACCTACCTTTCTGTAAATTATTTATTAGGACGATATAAGGAAAAGAGTAACGAAGCGGGACTTACGCATTATTGTGAACATTTATTGGGATGTTTAACATCACAAAAATACAAGAGTTCGGCATTTGTGAGCGAAGAGATTTATAAACGTGGCGGAGAGTTCAATGCCTATGTATCGGATTATGAAATGAGCATTTACATTAAAGGGATCTATGATGATTTGGCGTTTTATATGGATATACTTTCCAATACTATAAATGATTTTTATGTAGAAGACGATGTTAAATTAAAAGAGAAGAATGTTGTGATTCAAGAATACTTGGGGTATATATCAAGTAGTAGTTATAGGTTCAGTTATAATATGTTTAAATTTCTATATCCTAAATATTCGTATATGGCGGATTATCATCAACAGATTAAAGATATCGCGAAGTTTGACAACAATAAGATTGCCGAGTATCTTAAAAAGCATTTGAATACTGACAACCTAGTTGTGTCTATTTCGTGTCCTTCGCATAAAGTGAATGAAACCGTAGCGAACGTCAAGAAGTATTTCGGTGTTTTAAAATATAAAAAGACTACAGTGACGTATCCTGTTATAAAACATAGTAGCAGGAGTTTAAAAATAGTGAATATAAAGAATATAAACGCGGATAAGAACACATCGTTTTTGATTCATTTGCCGAAACGCATAGAATATATGTCTGACGAATATTTAATATTATTTTACTATCTTCAACGAATATTATTTCATTTTGATTCGGGTATATTTTACAAGATACTTCGAAAAAAGCTTGGAATCATTTACAATATTGGGTTAACCGTTCAAACCGATTATCATAACCCCGAACTGTCGTATTATAATATAACGTCAAAGTGTCATAGCAAATATACGAACCTGTTCATTGACAACTTCCTACAAATCCTGAAAGATTACGATATTGAGGACGATCGCATTGAGAATGCGAAGAGACACTTTAAATATCTATATGAGAAAACGAAATTTAATAGTTTAACCTCTCTGAATGACAATTACAAGTATCAAGCTTTATTTCGCAAGGAGATCATAACAAACAAAGAGATATATGAAAAAACGATATCGCTTTCGTCACGGAAGATAAAGGATTATTATAAGAATGTGTTCGTAAAGGATATCTTAGCGAAACACACGCTTTTTTATTATTCCAATAAGAATGTCAATAAGCAGATCCTTTCCTTATATACAAAGCATATTCCAGGTGTTGTATGTAAGACGCATTATATTCCTTAGATACTTTTGGAGTCACAGGGGGGACCCTTAAGATCTATTATTATAAGTTTAACCAAATGTTTTTATTTAAGAGACTTCATAAATTCATCCATATTTTTAGTTCCCATACTGGAATTACAATTTTGACAAATGGGTTTAAGATTAGATACAATAGTATTACCACCATTTGCTTCAGCTACTATATGTCCGCAATTAAAAGACATTTGAGAATATTAAATGGAACATATAATAGACAAAAAGATTATATTAAGAAAAATAAGGTAAGAAAATACAAGAATTATAAAGACTAAAATCGGCATTTAAATGTCCAAAGGTGTAGAAACTTTAGAAACTCTAAAAGTTTTTAGAAAAAGTAAAATAGTTTTAGAGAATAATAAAATCAAAAGAGTAATGTTAAGTAATCCTCTATGATCATCCTTAGCATATCCTTAGTATTACTAGGAATACATCGTATATGCCGACTTTAAGGATATACAAGATATCTTTTGCACTATATTCTTTACCTTCTATCTTCCTTATTATATCCTCCAAATCGGTCTAAAATATACGTGCGATTAGTAAAGACATTTAGAGCATTTTGCATACCCCCCGTAGATGGAAAACTATTATATATATGAACTTTAAACATCTTATGATCACTTTAACTTTCTATCTCCAATATATTTTCTAAATTTGTCTAAAATAGCTTTGCGATTAGTAAAGATATTTGGAGCATTTTGCATATCCCCCCTCCTAATAGATGAATAACTATTATTATATATATGAACTTGAAATAATTCCTCCTTTGGTTTTCTATTCCCTCCCATCCCTCCCACTTTTACTATTTTCATACCCTCACAATTAATATCAAAATAATATCTTGATATATATATTTTATAGGGTTTCCCTTTTATAATTGTTTCTATATTATCGCTTTCAGATTCGTTAGACCACAATTTTGAAAATTCTGTTTCAACCATGTTATCATAGAAAATTAAATATTGTAGCGATGTTGAATTTAATAATACTTGCATAAAATTTTCAAAATATTTATATTTTTTTCCTTCTATATTCTTATTATATAGTTCACTCCTTCCTATTTCTAGCCATTCAATATGTCTAAATTTTTGCAGTATATTTAAAAATACAGAAGTTTCCACACCACAAACACTATCATATATTAAAACTTTTACCTTGACATTTTCACTGAAAAACTGAAAAAAATCATCACATGTTTTATAATTATCAAACTTAATACGTTTTAATGTTACACATAATATTTTATCAGGATCCGTCATATTTAAAACTCCTACTACAGCTTTTGTTATTAGTAAATCTTCCAAATTTATAATATTTATTTTCTCAAAAAGTGGTTCTTCTAGTATCATAGGTGATACAATTGCAAAATGTTTATTTATTATTGATTTATTATAAATCACATTAGCTACAACTAATATTTCTGATATTAAGCTACTATCTAGTTTATTTCCTATTTTAGGTATAGGAAATGAACTAGATAATATATTTAAAAGTACATCATCGGGCATATTTGAAATATTTTTAGGAGAAGTTCTTAAAGAATCATCTTGCTTTGTTGATGAACTTGTTCCTGTAGTCCCTCCCCCACCCACTTTTATTGTCTTTAATTTAGGTGTAGGTTTAGATTTAGGTTTAGGTTTTATCATAGTATTTGTTTTATTCGTAGTCTTTTTCTTTATTGGCATATAATTTGATATTCTATTAATATTATTATATTAAAAAAATTATAAACATATTATTATTTATTTTTTTATCACCTTTTTACTCTTCCCTCCTGAAGTAAGTTTTGTTTTTTGTTTCTATTTTTATAAACTTTTGAAACTCTAAAAGTTTTTTAGAAAAAGTAAATAGTTTTAGAGAATAATAAAATAAATAAAAAGAGTAATGTTAAGTAATCCTCTATGATCATCCTTAGCATTACTAGGGAGAGCTCAACGCACCTGCCGACTTTTAGGTATAAGATTGATATATAAATTAGTTTGGATAAGGTCTTAAATTTTTAAATTATCTTATCTTATTAGATAACTTAAATAAAAATGGATTCGACGTTTTTTTATATATACTTATTATTAATATTTACGGTAACTTTGACATTCACGATCCTAAGATGCGTCTTTAATATACACACATTAGATTTGTTTTTTTACCCTAATAATAAGAATAATATTCTTGAAAATAAAATCTATTTGATATCGCATATCTTCGTTAATTTCTTTCTCGGATTTATCTTCGGTTTTGATATTATACTTGGAATGTTTGTAAAAATCATAATCTTTGAGATATATCTACATATTACGGAGCACTGCGACATCTTCTACTTGTCAAACGCATCCAACCTAATTGTGATCATCCTAATATCACTCGTAAGTTATACATTTGGTAGTATCTTTAACATAGCTATCGCAAAAAAATAAAAAATAGATAATAAATAGACAGATAGATAGATAGATAGACAGATAGATAGATAGATAGATAGACATATAGATAGATAGATAGATAGACATATAGATAGACATATAGATAGATATTAGAGATACACGTCTAGGTTTTTATTTTTTCGCGAATGATCTTCTCAATCTTTTCAGAACATATCTTGAAATTAACCGTGTTTCGCAATGGACATCTAAATTCAAACAGTTCGTTATTTCCAACCCATTCGCTATTTGCTGTTTCTACTTGCGTCGCAAAGTATTTAAATATACAATTCGAGTGGAATGTTGAACACACCTTCTCGGTTTTCGTAGAATTGTCAGTAAATATTTTGACAACCTTTTCATTGTTATTAAAACAACTCATACAGATACAACAGGTTTCATTTGTTGTTTCTGTTTTAATCGCCTTGTAATTATCAAGCAAGAACGGAAGATTTGTGATTTTCCAATGAATCTCGCGAAACACCATCTTATGAAGTCGTTCAATAACCTTTTTATTATACTCGAAATCACCACAAGCAAAATCGTTGCGATAATTCCGCATACAAAACTGCGTTTTAAACTCTATGACATCACTCATTATTTTCATAGACATCTTTTGTTTGTTTAAAATGCTCATATTGTCAATGCTTGTCCCTGTGTTGTTTGACATCATTATCCCTTGCTTATTCATAATAAACACATTCGCTAGCATATCCGTATTGTAAAATGGTGGTTGTATATTCAAATTGCTTGGTATTACAATGTCAAACTCAAAGGACAACTCTATTCCACTATGAACATAGGGAATTCTCCCTACAATCACCTTGTAAATGAGTTTCTTGTGAGTTTTTATCGCTAATCCGAGATAACTGTCTCTGTTTTCATTTGTTGTTGTAAAATCGGACGATGAAACATTCCCGTATCCTACTTCCTCATTAAACGTCTCTTGTAGGGCAATAATAAACGCATTCATATCCTCCTCGCTATACATACAAATATCCATATCCTTCGCAACAATCGCACGCCCCACCGTTTCAGTTTGGTAAAAACGATTCCAGTACTGATGGATGTTGTGCAAATTGTATTTATTGCGATCATTATATATACACTTGTAATGATCGCTAATGATCGTGTCTCTTACATACCCACCATAGATAATTCCGTTTTTCTCAAATACTATTTTCTTGATTTTTTCGAATAAGATATACTTTATACGATCAGGCGTAAAGTTAATCTTTACGATATCCATGGTTTGCTTCGTTGTGTTCGTAGTTCGTTTCGTTTAAAGTAGCTTTCGCTTCACAGAAGAGCAGTTTGATCGTGTACTGTTTGGTTCTTGCCATACTTATCAAAGACAAATAATCAATTTTTATGATAATAATAATAAAAATAAGAGGATTAAATCTAACCAATATCATTCTCTATCTTGGCGCGCGCATATGCATACATAACTTTTTCAGCAGTATCAATGGGCAGTATATAATCTTTCGCCCCATAAAACTCGGGGTTTTTACGGGAACTACGATTCACCAAAGTTCGCAATGCGAGTAGATCGTGTAACTCATATTGAATGCGGAAAGAATTATTCTTAATGTCCGTAAATATAAAATAGACAGATGGTAGTATCTTGTTGATGCCGTCAGGCATATAGAAACTATTTGGGTATTTAAAGGTAATTTCAAAAATACCCGAAGCATCTACTTTATGAATGTTAGGGGTATTCTCAAAAGCAATCTCGTAATTTGGGAAAGGAAGTCCAGAACCCGAGTAATTACTCATTCGATCAATAGGGTTCGCCGCAATGATGACAATATCATTGAACATCGCTATATTTTTCACGGAACCGGTTAGTCGTAACAATGAGTAGTCATTATTGAACTTAATGTTAAACCCGGTATATTCGTCATTAAATATCATTTCTTCTATATTTTACATAGAGAATAAAATAAAAAACTTATTATATATCGTCACATTCTTCGTTTCCGTCGTCTACTTCGTTTCCTTCTTCATCTTCGCTATTAAAAACAAAAATGGCATCGTGATAGGTATCCTTATGATCACCTTGTGCTCCGGATACCCCTTTTTCTCCTGGCACTCCGGTATCGTCAAAAAAGATATCGGCGTCTTGATGCGTCGTACGACTAACCTTGTTATACGCGTCGATCAATGTATCGGATATCTCATTGTTCGCAATAAGGAGTTTACATTGTTCCGCGTTATATTTATGGACAATATCTACCTTGTTTATTTGAAAATCTCGCATCGATACTGCTACAATATCCCCTGTTTCAATTAATACGCGTTTATTAAATCGGCGCATAGATCCGCGAATAACCCCTATCGCCTCCGTACCATTATCGCATAACACGAGAACTCTACAATTCCCTAATACCTTCATTACATATGCGAATACCTCGTAATCCTTATCAATCGCATAGTTATTGTTTGCGACCTTGTTAAAATTACTACTCTTCTTTTTATTACGAATACTTGTTTGATACATTCAAAACTGTAAGCGTATATGTATATTATACTATAAGTCTTATATTATTTATTATCAAATGAATATTTCTCTTTGGAACGAAGGTAGGTGTTTCGCTTATACCGATTATAAATGTTGCCTTTATATTCGTCATATGATATAATATTCATATTCTTATTTGCGGATGTCTCGTTGTATAAAATCCTTAAATTCGGTGTGCTAGTGCTTCGCATCAGGTTTGGTGTCTTTTCGCGAATTCCGTAGGTTGAATGAATACACATCAAAGTAATTGCGACAACCATAATCATCTTCAAATTCATTTTATTATAAGGTATTGTGTTCTCTATTATTTATATAGTAGTCTATCAATTTTTCTATATGACATAAATATAATAAAATAAAATAGCTTAACAGGAGGTATAAATGACAAAAACAGGAAAGGGAGTATGTTCACGGATTTTAACGCCGAAACAAGTGGGTCCGATATGCTGGTTTATGGCAACTTTTGTCGCGATGTTTTACAGTCAGCGTAGTAGAAGATTATTATTGAATGCTTCTAAGCATTGGAATACAAAGAAGGACTTATTTACTTTATTAAAACAAGTATTGGATGATAAATACTTGAAGACAGCGAGTAGAGAAAGTGCGGATTATGATAAGTTTAGCGACGATACATTTGCCAAGATATTAACATCATTACATAAAGAGAATAGCAAAGTTTTCCCTTATAACCCAAAAACTAATTCTGGTGGATTCAACTCAGAATACTATATAGGTAAATTATATAAATTATTAAACGTAGATTATAAGATTTATGATTATAATAAAAAGGATGACAACATGTTTTACTCCTTCTTGAATGATGAGTTTAATAGTATGGTATATAGTGTTGTTAAAAAAAATATTAAACCACTTATCCACAAGAACAGACAGTTTAAATATGCTGATGAAAATATGGTGCCACCACAAGTATTAATGGTAATCACTCACGATAATATGGCATTTACAAAGTTATACATGGATTTATTCCCAAATACGATAGTAAACAGTGGCGACACAAAGAAAAACCTAACATCATTGAGTGAAAAAATATATTATCGCGGTGTTGAGTATAACTTAGATTCAGTAATATTGTCTAACTGGAATAGAGAGAAAGGCGGGCACACGATCGCTGGTATTACGTGTAAAAAAAACAAATATGTTTATAATGGATGGACGAGGTCAAGTATGGATCCTATGATGGCAAGGACAGCGATTACACGAAATATACCTTGTGAACTTATGAAATATGAATGGAACATTAAAAAACACAATGACTTTTGTTTAAATACCAGAACGTGTATCCCTGACATATTGAAAACAAATAGTGAAGTAATGAAAAAAGACTTATGTTTTAATTTTAGCAAAGGGCGACGTATCCTAGTATATGTACAGAAAGAAACAGTCATAGAGACTTCGATTGAAAAGAATACTACGAAAACGATAACGAATGACAAACACAATGCGGTTGTCAAGAAGTCGCCTAAGAAATGTCCGGAAGGAAAGGTGCGAAACCCTGAAACCGGAAGGTGTATCTTGATAAAAAACGCAAAAGCAACGAAAGCGGTTGTAAAGAAGTCGCCTAAGAAATGTCCAAAAGACAAGGTTCGAAACCTGGAAACTGGTAGGTGTATCCTAATTAAGAACGCAAAGATGAAGGCAGCGAAAGCAATGGCAAAATAAATTATAATGTATTATAATTATTAGAAGAATGACAAAAACGGGAACTAGCATATGTTCGCGGATCCTAACGCCGAAGCAAGTGGGACCGATTTGTTGGTTTATGGCAACTTTCGTCGCGATGTTTTATAGTCAGCGTAGCAGAAGATTATTATTGAATGCTTCTAAGCATTGGAATACAAAGAAGGACTTATTTACTTTATTAAAGCAGGTATTGGATGATAAATACTTGAAGACCGCGAGTAGAGAAAGCGACGATTACAAGATGTTTAGCGACAATACCTTTACAATGATATTAGATTTATTATATAAGGAGAATAAGTATGCGTTTCCTTATAACCCAAAAACTATTTCTGGTGGATTCAACTCGGAATACTACATTGGTAAATTATATAAATTATTAAACGTAGATTATAAGATGTTTGATTATAATGTATCGGACGATCATTTATTTTATTCATATTTAAATGAGGAATTTAATAGTATGGAATATAGGATTGTGCGAAAAAATATTAGGACTCTTGTTCATGATGACAGGAGGTTTACATATGTGGATAAAGATATGGTGGCACCGCAAGTTTTGATGGTAATTGCTCACGATAATAAGAAATTTACAAAATTTTACAAAGATTTCTTCCCATATACGGTAATAAACGGTAGCGACACAAAGAAAAACCTAACATCATTGAGTGAAAAAATATATTATCGCGGTGTTGAGTATAACTTAGATTCAGTAATATTATCTAATTGGAATAAAAGGAAAACTGGACACGCGATCGCAGGTATTACGTGTAAAAAAAACAAATATGTTTATAATGGATGGACGAGGTCAAGTATGGATCCTATGATGGCAAGGACAGCGATTACACGAAATATACCTTGCGAACTTATGAAATATGAATGGAACATTAAAAAACACAATGATTTTTGTTTAAATACCAGAACGTGTTTCCCTGACATATTGAAAACAAAAAAAGATGCGAAGAAAGTAGATTTATGTTTTAATTTTAGCAAAGGGCGACGTATCCTAGTATATATACGCAAGGAAACAGCAGTGAATACTTCAAACGAGAACGAAAAAGATACGAAAATTATTCATCGTTCTAAGTCGCCTATCAAGCCGAAAATTATTCATCGTTCTAAGTCGCCTATCAAGCCGAAAACTGCGAAAGCGAAAGCCGTTGTCAAGAAGTCGTGTCCGGAAGGAAAGGTGCGAAACCCTGAAACTGGAAGATGTATTTTGATAAAGAACGCAAAGATAGCAAAGGCGAAAGTCGTTGTAAAGAAGTCGTGTCCGGAAGGCAAGGTGCGAAACCCTGAAACCGGAAGGTGTATCTTGATAAAGAACGCAAAGGTAGCAAAGGCGAAAGCTGTTGTCAAGAAGTCGTGTCCAGAAGGCAAGGTGCGAAACCCTGAAACTGGAAGATGTATCTTGATAAAGAACGCAAAGAAGGCAAAAGCGAAAGCGGTTGTTAAGAAGTCGCCTATTAAGAAGCCGAACGACAATAATGCGGTTGAACTTTCTGTTTTTACTTACATTAGCAAGGATTCAAATTTTAGGAGGACAGCATATTATAATGAGATGATATTTGTCAAGTTAGGTAACAAGGTATATATAGAGATTTCAGAAGGAGATGAACAGAATGCGCCAGTAAATGAAATGTTGGATATCCTTATGCCTTTCGAAGAACTTATGAAGAATCAGTATTTAAAGAAATACTATGAGTTATCGCGTATGGCGATTGGAAAGCCAAATATTGATACTAATTATTACAGAGAAAACGTAAATATCAAAAATAACTATCATCTTATCGATACACTGTATATTGTAGAAGATCCTTTGACCAAAATTAAGGTTGCTAAAAAAGGCAATAGTTATCGTCATTTTAACCTGGCAAAGTTAAAAAAGATGACAGTTGCCGACGCGTATAGCATAGAAGAGTTCAATAACGAGTATAATATTAGATATGGGGTTGATGATAAAACGCTTGACGAGGTGGTCGCGAATTACACGGCTCTCGCAAATCAATTATAAAAAGAATTAAAAATAATAAATAATAAATCATACTTCTAAGTTTCCAATATATACAAAGCATCTCCCCATTTGTGTATTGTCATATTTGTTAAAACCCGTTTAAAGTTAAATTGTGCTAGATATTCATCTATTTCGTGAATTAACGCACAATTTTTATATAATTCTTTTGAATTCACTTCCAAATAAAGCACCTTTGCATGTTTTATGGATTGTGTAGCACCTTTTAATGCCAACAGTTCTGCACCCTGAATATCAAAGTTCCAAAAATCATATTTTGACGCGTCCAGATTGTTTCGTTCAAAGAACGTGTCAATCGTAATACTATTCATGTGTATTTTGTCTATAAATACAACTCCTGGGTGTTCGGTTGAATGCGTTCCAAAATCTAAGATACTGGACGATTGTAAATTGTTCGCGACATTAAATAAAATGTCTTCATCGTCCTTGTCTGTGATAAGTGCGTGATATACATTAGGTATCCCTTTTGCGATGGATTGACGTACCTTGAACGCTAGAGCATCTACCCACACGATATCTTCGGCTTTAATTCCAAAATTATTATAGATCGTCAATTCTTCGCAGTCGTGCGCGCCTACGTGGAAACATCCTCTAATATTTATTTTTTTAGACGATAATATACCTTTTATTTCTTCAACATCAATAATCATATTTATATGATATTGATCTTTTTTGTATATATATATGCTTTAATATCCTTTATATATGCTTTGCTGATTTGCGACTTACGCACAAAAATAAAAAATATATAACATAAATCCTAACCTACCTACAATTCCTTAGTTCATCTTACGCCACTCTCTCATTGAGAGTTTGACGCATTCCGCAGCCGTATAATAAGGGTATTTATTTTTTATTTCGCGTGTCTTGCTCCTAATAAAACTCCTGAGCATCTTCTCGGACTTGAGTTCATTCAAGGCATTTTTCATACATTGTGCGCGACTAAGATGGGGGTTGTCAATGCGAATTGCTACGGATGTCCATCGCAGAAAGTTATGGACATTTATATTCAAAGTGGCAGCAGCGACAGTGGTCATTTTGCGTTGGTTTGCGTTGGTTTGCGTTGGTTTGCGTTGGTTGGTTCTTACTAATTATTTGTAAGGACTACTGTCAATTTTCAATGTTATCTAGTATTTTTAGAACATATTTAATATTCTTTTTATATTCATGTAATTTTTATATCGGCGTATTATAGAATATAATTTATAAAAATGAATAAAAAAGCAAATGAAGCGCTATGTATCCGCAATACGGGAACATGGGCGAATGTTAAACCAGAGCATAAGTTTGACTCCGCAAAGTTCAAACCCGATATCGTATTGAAAGACCTCCCTGACTTATCCCCTAAGATATACAATATGATACAACGTATCAACGAACTTGACGCAAAGGATATGGCGAATGAAAATCGATATTATAAGCATATCATATATAGCGACGTATCCGGTGTGTATGGAGCAAAGATGGTAGCATCCTCTTTAATCGCCAATAAATTCAACCTCGTATATTCCAATAAGTTCGCGATCAAACCCGATCTTCAGGACAAGGACAAGGATAGAACATTTGGTCTTCTAACAACATCCACCGTATATCAAAAACCACTCACAGTAGGTTTAAAGAAGAAGATGATGACCCTTATGAACGAGCGCCCTGCGAATATCAATGGTAAAAATATGCGTATCATCGTATTAGATTCGGGATATAAGGAAGGGTTAGATGTGTTTGACGTGAAGTACATGCACATCTTAGAACCTCTAGAGACAAAAGCTGAATATACACAGGTGATAGGGCGAGGAACGCGATATTGTGGACAATCTGGATTACCATTTGTCCCGAACGTAGGGTGGGCACTGAATATTTTTCGCTACAATATCAAGTATGACAATGACACAACGGTTCATGATTTATATATTAAACATAGTAATAAAAACATCAGCGCTTTTAATTTTATTGCGGATATAGAGTCGATTATTATTGCTTCCGCTGTGGATACTCCTCTTACCGAGAATTTACATTTACTAAGCGAGAAGAACAACCGCTTCTATGATTATATGATGGCGAAGAATAATATCAAAATAGAAAAACCGAAACGAAAGGACTTGATAGAGGTCGTAAATAATATACGCGGAAAAATCTATACGAATGAAAATAGCATTGATTGTAAGAAGAAATGCAAAGGACCTCTTGAAGATTTCCCATCAGCAAACGCGTTGCTCATTATCGCAGCAGTTTTCACAATTGATAAGGTTGGTGACGGTGACGATATTCGCATGAAAAAAGGGACAAAGAAACTATATCGAGGGGAAGAGAATAACAAAGTCCAAAACTATATAAAGGATTCTGAATTATTAAAATACTTAAATGAACGTTTTCCGAAACCGCTCTTGTGTAATATAATAGATAAAAACCAGAACTTTTGCAACGCGATCAATAAACTATGGATGAATCCTATACCCTTTTTAAAATTATATGGTGATAAGATTATTGAGAATCTCAACTACTATAAGAAAGTGAATGCGATTACAGACAAGAACTTTGCGGACGCCCTGAAATTTATTTATGAATATAAGAGTCAGTTGATAATAAAGAAACCGACGTTTGAACCTGTACCACCGAAAATCAAGATGACAAATTTTGAATTATATAAATATGTAGAGAAGCACTACGCGCCGTATAAATGGGCATACGTAGATATCGTAAATAAATGTGTAGCTGAGGTACCAGTAGTTGCGGATGCTGTAGCGGATGATTCTGTTCCAGCTCCAGTTGCTCCAGTAGCACCTGTTCCCGCGAAGGCATATAACATTGTCACCTTCTCTCATACACAAAACTTCGTTCAAAAGTTTTTAACCCCGCAATCGCCCTATAAAGGAATGTTATTATTCCATAGCGTCGGTTCGGGAAAAACGTGCACCGCAATTGCTACCGCTACGAATACCTTCGCAAGGGAGGGGTACACGATATTATGGGTTACGAGACATACACTTAAAGAGGATATTTGGAAAAATATGTTTGACAATATTTGTAATGTGATCATACAAGATCGCCTTAATAATGGCGAAATATTGCCTGCGACGAGAGCGAAACGTATGGAGTTTCTAGGTAAGAATTGGCTACAACCTATCTCTTACAAGCAATTTACGAATCTTATTAAGGGCAAAAATAAATATTATAAGGAGATGGTAGATTTAAATGGAAAGGAAGACCCTTTTCGTAAGACACTCATTATCATCGATGAAATACACAAGATATATAGTTCGTCGCTTTCGGCATTAGAGAAACCGAACCCTGAGGTTCTTCAAACGATGGTACAAAACTCATACAAGGTATCTGGAAACGATTCGCTGAAAATGCTTCTTATGACTGCTACGCCGATTACAGACGATCATATGAGTTCAGTAAAGATACTTAATTTATTATTAGAGAATTTTGAACGATTCCCTGAAGAATTTGAGAGATTTAAAACGATGTTCTGTAATGATAACGGGTTATTCACAGAGAAGGGTTCTCAAGAATTCATGAATCGTATTACTGGTTAGTAAGTTATATTGATCGAGCGAATGATCGTAGTCAGTTCGCATATCCGGTCATTCGCGATGTGTTACTTGACATTGAAAAGACGCGTGTATCCAATACGGGATTAAATGAAATAAAATCAAAAATACAGGAATACGAGGATCGCTTGAATAACAAAGAGGTTAAATTGACAAAAGATGAGACGAAAGAGTTAAAGAAGGAACTCGCGACTATGAAGAAGGAACAAAAGAACGCAGTGAAGGACAAGGACACTCCAAAGAACGTTATTGATTTTATAAATAATTGTTTTATAAAGAAACAATTGGTAGCACGCAAAAAAACCAAGAAGGCGATAGCTGAAGATGACGTGGATGGTGATACTGTAAAGGTTGTAAAAACTAAAAAGGCGACAGTCGCTAAAAAGACAAAGGCTATAGTCGCGGAAACGGACGATGCGGGCGTTGCTAAAGCTATAAAGGTTGTCGAAGATGTTGAAGATGTTGAAGATGTCGAGGTAGGTAAAGTGGATGATGCGGTAATAAAGGCAGTAAAAACCAAGAAGGCGACTGTCGCGAAGAAGACAAAGGCAATCGCTGACACAGACGCAACAGGCGTTTCGGATGGTGTGAAAGTTGCGGTGAAGGTAGCAAATACAAATGTACCTGTCGCTAAGAAGGCGAAGGCTGCGAAGTCTCCTAAGAAATGCGCTGATGGCAAAGTGTTAAACCCGGCTACCGGGCGCTGTATAAAACAAAAGGTAGCCGCCCGTGATGACAAGTATAGTTTTTAGTCTAGGTGCGTTTTAATGAATATAAGAATAATAGGAAAATATATATAGATATGTATATATTATTATTTTCAATTGTTATATCAGCATTTGTTTTAGGTGCTTATCAATATATAGATAGTATAAACAGGAATAGCGAAGCAGAACCGTATGATGTTACCAAGGATTTATTCACGGTGAATAATATTATGGCGTATGTATTGATCGTATCATCTATATTCTCTGTGATGTATATGGCGTTTAATGACGACACTGATATATTTTCATCGCTTGGTATAATGGAGAATGACAATACATCCTATGAAATAAAAAAAATGAATGTGAATCCAAGTGTTCTAAGAAATACCACCGACCCTATGAAGATGGGATTTGAACCCTATAATAGCGGTGGTAGCGGAAGCAGTGTTAGCGATGGTGGCGGAGATGCATCTTCAGTGTCATCTTCGGAGTGCTCGGCAGATAGCGAGTAAATTATTATATATGCTTTTTTATATGCCTTTAATAATGGCGAAAGACTCAAAGAATAGTGTAAAAGATAAGAAAACCCTTGTTGAAAACCCTTTTACTGGACGACTAGTAAACCCTAAATATTTAGAAAAGGTTCTTAAAAAGAAGAAAATATTACAACAAAACACAAAGAAGATACCTTCACGGAATGCCAATAAATTATATTCTGGAGGTATGTTTGGTTTTTTTGAGAAAGCTTGGCAAAAAGATAAATCAATACATGCAAACTTAAACATTATTAAAGATAAGCTTGAAGGTATCAATGGTATAAGCCATGATTTCGATTATATAGATGATAATATGACAGATTTTAAAAAAGATTTAAAAAAAACTTTTTTAAAATTAATAGAAATATTTACTAAAAATATTGAATGGTATAAAAAAAATAAAATTTTTAATGGTAATGATTTAATAGACGTCGCGATGATGATATCAGTAAAGCAATCAACCAATTTATAGTTATTAGAGGAATGTTTTGGGATAGTATGACAAAAATAAGAAGATTGATGATAGAAGAAAGTCAAGGAATAGGAAGCAATATAAGAATAATTTATAAAGAAACCTTTCCAGATAAAGATAGTAACAGAGAAGCACTTGCGTTATATTATGATTTAATAAAACATCATAATCTAACCACAAAAGCGGATGATATTATTCCACCCGAAATTCTTGAAACTTTTGAAAGGTATAGTCTGTATAAAACTGTTAAAACACTAAGTTCATGCAGAGATTTACTCAATACATATATAACAAATCTGGAAACATTTTCTCCATCTAAAATTAAAGTCGGTGGTCGCAAAATGAAAGCACTTAAATCGCCTAATACACCTAAGAAGACAATACCTAAGAAGGCAATACCTAAGAAGGCAATACCTAAGAAGACAAGCAACCGAAAGTAATCATCGGTGTAATATTAGGAGTAATCTGTAGATTGAGTAAGCGTTTTTTTATTTTTATCAAATAATATTTATATTAACTTGGGATTAACTTTCAATACCTTCAAGATCCTATTATATAGTTGGTGCGAAAAGTTGGCAACCGTGGAGTTTTCATATTCTCTAATAATATTTTCTGGAATGTTTAATTTTTGTGCTAATTCTTTTTGTGATAAATTACACGCGTTTCTTGCGTTAGATATTGCGAGTGATTGTTCGCGCGTTATTTTGTTCAACTTAGGAATTTCATCGTTGTCTAATCGCTGGAATTCCTTATTCCCCATAGGTTTCGCTGACTGATGCTGTTGCGCTTCCTTCTTTGCCGCACTATTACTTCGTATTACAACAGGTTCCCAGTCTTGAAAGCAGTTGTTCATATTGATAGTAGTTATATTATAACATGACTTATCTTTATATCTTAATATCGATAATATTGTCTTTTTTAGTCTACTATAATATTATTATTATATTATAGATATGTTATCAAAAACAAACGCTATCACTTTATTAGAAGAAGGATTAAAAAAGGTAAATTTAGAAAGAATAGATACAATAATAGATACAATAATAGATGCTAATGATTTAAAAAAAGCTTTAAAATTAGAAATAACTAATTATTTAAAAAAAATAACGCGGTTGTGTAATAGTTATATTGACAATAAATTTCTTGACAATAAATTTCTTGACAATAAATTTCTTGACAATAAATTTCTTGGAAATGTTGAAAAAATATTAAAAGGAATTACAAATGAAGTTACTTGTCAATATAAAAATAAAATAAACGCAGTATATAATCTAATTGAAACAAGTCATATCACTACAGATGAAGAAAGAAAAAAGTTTAAAATAGATCTTCATAAGTTAATTTCTTTTGGGGCTCCACGCAAAAAGACGGAAGAAGAACTTAATTATGAATATAAAAGGAAATTATTAGAAGAAGAAGCTGATCGTATAAGAGACATAGAAAGAAAAAAAGAAGCAGAATACATAGAAGCAAGAAAAATAAGAAAAACACAAAGAGAAGCAGAACAGAAAGAAGCAAAAAAAAATATGGAGATTTTTTTGAAAGAATTAAATGTTAACAAAAGTTTTCTAACTGAAAGTTCTGATATTTCTGATATTTCTGAATTATCACAGATAACTAAAATTTACTTAAAGCGTAATCTAAACTTGTCTTCTTTACAATTACCATTGGATAGTATAACTACAATTATATTAGAAAAATTTGTCTTGAAAGATATAATAGTCTTATTTAAAAAATTGAATTTAACAAAAATTACAACGTTGATTTTAATACATAATCAGCTTACATTTAGCGAGAATTCTGATATTTTAGTCTTATTGGAGGAAATAAATAAAATGACGAATCTTACTTATTTTGTGTTTAGCAATTTTAAAATAGATCTTAGATTTTCTTTGAAAATTGGTTATAATAAAACTTGCGTGGAATTATTTAGTAGCATTTTAGAAAAGAAATTATTAACATTTTTTTATTTTGATAATAATACTTTTAAAGATGACAATGCTTTAAAAAAATTTGAAGTGAATCGTACCAATTATTGGACTTATATCAAAAAAAAATGGCTTTTTATCGAAAAAAAACGGCATTTTATCGAAGAAGAACTTAAAAAAATATTAGAATTGTTGGTTATATCACCAGGTATAAACCCTGAAAGTTATATTTATGTAAAATGGTTAGAATGGTTATACTCAACTTCTACCGAAGTAAATGTTCAAGCTGAAATTATTATAGAAGTTGGAAAAGTTAAAATGAATGACCCTTATATGGATAGCACATATTATATTACATTTAAATCGATAAAAGATAAGGAATTGAATAATTGGTTAACGTGGTTGATTACAAATGATGAAATTCATAATATTTTCTTTCATGTAAATGATGATATTGTCGAGCGTTTAAATATATTTATTAAATATTTCAGAACAACAGAAGTAGAAAATATGCTAAATAATATTGTAAACTTTCTTAAAACATGTGGAAACGATGCTTTTTTAAAATCACTTATTGATTTATATTATAATCATATACCAACAGAACAAAAACTTAGTGAAAAATATAAAAATGTTATTTTAGATATAGTAGGCTATAAAACCATTATCAATAAAATAAATGATAAAGATTTGCTAGATGGAGGACGTATAATAAAGAGCAAGGAATCTAAAAAGGAACCTAAAAAAGCACCTAAAAAAGCACCTAAAAAAGCAACTAAAAAGGAACCTAAAAAAGCACCTAAAAAGGAACCTAAAAAGGAACCTAAAAAAGCACCTAAAAAGGAACCTAAAAAGGAACCTAAAAAGGAACCTAAAAAAGCAACTAAAAAGGAAATAGCTAAAGCTAAGAACAGAAGAATATAGTTACTATTTGTTTAATTTTTATATACAAGTAAAATAGATACACCGCTCTATGTCTATGTCTAATTATATAAGTAATTTAAGGGAAAGATACAATAGTTACAGGAGCACTCCTACGCGAACGAGGCTTGATTTAACTGAATATTTAAACATATCACGAAGGAATCCTCCTGTTTTATGGGATGATGAAGATGTGCTGGTATCGAAACGATCTGCACTTTATACTGTGGTCAATAAAAAAAGTCCTGATTATACGATACTTGATAATAGTTTACTGCATTATCTAAAAATAAGTTTATTAGAACGCGACAGAACGCATTCAGAATTTACAAAGATATTCCTTCAATACAAAACACTTGACGAAGATGATGAAAGGCTATTGATAAATATTATAAAATTTTCAAGAAATATAGATACCGTCGTATTAATCGAAGTAAAATTATCAGATAAAATAATAGAAATATTAAAAACATTAAATTTGTCGAATATCAAACGTTTTATAATACGTGCGAATAATGTAGATGATTGGGTGATTATATGCGATTTGCTATTTATGATAGAAGATATGTCAAATATCGAACTGCTTGGCTTTAGTGGATTTACAATAAACTCAATAAATTATGATTATACGGAAAATATGAACAATTATACGACAAACTTTACAAAATTATTTACAAAAATATTATCACAAAAAAAATTAAGATTTTTAAAATTTTGTGATAATAAAATTGATGTTTCAGTTTATAATAATATATTTTCGACAGCAGAACAAGGTAAATTCGAAGATGATATTATGAAAATACCATCTAAAAGAAGAATGATAAAAATTTATACTATGGGTTGCGTATCCACTAAAAAAGATGAAATTCTAACAATTTATAAAAATAGAAGGGTAATCAATGAAACGTCATCAGCGATGCAAAATACAAAAAGCTCAGGGGGTAATAAAAAGGTATCCAAAGTACTACTCAAAGAATCAAAAGCAAGAATCAAAAAGAATAAAGGTAATTGTAAAAGGTAATGCCAATAATTCTGTATAAAAACACTCAAGTAATCACATCATAATAGACCTTTTTATTTAGTGAATAATAACAAGCCGGTTTAAACTTTCTACCAAATAAACTTTCGCTACGTAATAAATGTTCCAACTCTTCTTCGTTAATACTTTTATAATTTTTCAATTCTCTTTCTGACACATATTTATAATTCATATCTTCCCAGTTCGCAAATGTCGTCGCAACTTCTGGAGGTGAATGATAGGATGTCGCTATTATTTCGTCATCCAGCGTATGATTATAAACATAAGAAAGATAAGAGATATAACACAATTCGTCGGGTGCATACGTATCCTTGAACCATAGTAAATAATTATTTGCGCCTTCGCTAGCACTCGCATTTTTCACTAATAACTCGCTGTGTTTGCGATTGAGAATACACCATTGCGACGCTTTCTTTATATGCTTTTTTGGTATATATTGTAGGGCGACTTCGCAATCTGGAAAGCAATCGTCGGGATCTGCGACGTGAAAATAGGAATGCTTTGGTTCAAGGTAATTATAGAGATGATCAAATGATTTCAATGGAATACACGATCCAGATAAAAATACAAAGTGTGTATTCGCTGGGTCTTTTAATGCCTCGCGTATCAACTGGTTTTGCGCCTTTACGATGGATATATCCGCGTATTTCGTATTTATTATTTTACTCTTATCTATCTTATATTCGTTGAAAAACTCCAGTTTATCATCTACCTTATAATGAATGTAGATGTTGTAGCGATTCTTACGGATACCTTGAAAGTATCTATGCCATATGCTCTCGTGATTGATCATATCATATATTAAAAAGAGAAATGCGATCTTATTCATAAATATACTTGTCAATATTAACGACTCATATATTTATATAGTAAAAATAAGTTGTTCACGCTGGGACTTGAACCCAGAATCTTCGCTTCATAAGAGCGACGCCCTAACCGATTAGGCCACGCGAACAATCATAGTGTAGCGACGAGTTTATTCTCAATTCCGCTACAACCTATATAATAGGTCTAATTCTTATATGATTTTTACGCACGTATATAAAATATAAAATTGACGAATAGTATTAGATTAGAGTATTAGTGTAATCAATCATCATAATATGAGTAATAAAGGGAGAGGTAGTAGATGTTCTATAAATGGAAAAAAATACGAAGTAAAAGTATTTAATATAGTTAAAAATTGTAAACTGAATGATAAACCATTTAACACACAATGCGAAGACGAACTGGGAGGAAGCACGTCCAAAAACGATATCAGTTGCAATATGAATTCAATTGGTGATATATCAATTGAAATAAAAAAGTCAAGAACCCCTGATTGGATGCAATGTTCAATACATTATGATACTATACATAAAAAATGGATAGGGAGCAAATATAATAAAATTCCTGACGCTTCCAAAAAGATATTTGAAGATCTTATTTCCAATATGACCTTATTTAACGGAAATATACCGCCATTTATGGTAAATAACATAACTCACGAAGAATGGTTGAAAATAAAAAGTGAAACAAACGATTATAAGGATTTTTATATTGATTGTCCAAATGATACTATAAAGAAATTATATTATAATAAGGGTTGCTCGTATATACAAATATCCGATAAAGGTCTATATCATTTAGGGGATGATAAATGCGAATTTAACGTGCCCGAATTTATATGCGATCAGGAAATTCGAGGAAGAACTAAAATACACCAGCGTAAAAATAAAAAAGGGTTTTGTAAACTATCTGTGACTATTGCGTGCAAACCCAAAAATATAAATAAACTAATAAATAGTGAATTCAACTTGGATAATCAATCCAAACTACCAAATAATTTAGTTTATGATGATAATCTCTGAGGATTCCTTCGTAGTGTTCATACCGTATTTCCAACAAACATCAATAATCGTAAAATCTTTATACAGGTCTCTAATAAACACACAATTATTATAAGTTAGAACCCAACCCTTCTCTTTTTTTAGAAAATTAAATAACTGTGTATGATCAAACCCATCGTGAAGATCCCCATTATTCCCGTATAACTTGGATTTACGTTCTAAGTAATATGGTGGATCTAAGAATAGCAATGCGTTAGGATGTTGAGGTTGATGTGTAAGAAAATCGTAAAAATCTTCATTATATATTTCAATATTCGTAAAATCAAGCGCCTCTATCTTATTGATAGACGATTGTGTAAATCTTTTACAACTTGCTTCTTGCGAAAATCCCCCAGACAATGTAGAACCGCTAAACGAACAACGATTGATTACAAAATAATAGATCGCCTGTTGTAATGTATCCGTGTCCAAATCCATAATTGTTTTACGATAGTCCATAAATTGTTCTTTTGAAACCGAATCTATCGCGCGTAATCCTTCGCATAATGCCTCCTTGTCTATTTTAACCTGTTTCCAAAAATTATATAATGGTGTAAATTTATCATTCGCGATTAGCATTACACCATACTTATTTTGCATGTAAAACTCAAATGAACCACCACCGAAGAATGGAGAAATAATTGTGTCAAACGAGGTTATATCAAAATGTTTCTGTATTACATCCTCAATTATTTTACATGCCCTCGTTTTTCCACCAGGATATCTAAGCGGTGATACATTCGCTGTCATTAGAATATATTGTATATTATATTTATATTCTATCAATTATTAATTATATTATATCAATTATTACACCGACCGAAAAGAAAAATGAGACACAATTAATTTTTATATATCTTAAAACTATGTTTTAGGTAATTTGTTAAATGCTCTCTCTTTATTTTGGTAGTTATTATATATTATTTATTTTTTTAAGTATCATAAAATAATTGAATAGTCTCTATTATTTTATTTGTGCTATTATTTATCGAAGTCCAGTATTTTATATGTGTTTCGAGCGTGTTTAATCTATATTCCCAGTCTTCTTTATATTTAACAACGCAAATACCATTCATATTTTGTTCCCAACACGAAGGTATTTTTATAGTTCCCTTTCTATAACTATCAGGATTAAATCTAATAAATACAATAGGTCTGTGTCCTACATCTTGTGATAGCTCCATAATACGCTTATTCTCACAACTACAATCGTAATCTTGATGAGCATTCTCATCAATCTCTATGATTAACACTTGATATCCTAAATCTAATAATATATCAGGTCTTCGCATAGAGCAACCATCATTAACCTTTTTATCAGTTATCCAAGTATGTTCTGGAAATCTTTCACAAACAAACTCCACAACTGCCCTCTCTTTTGTCTTGTAGTTTCTTGTGACTGGCTTGTCAGGAAAGGTATATATATAGCATCTTAAACAATATCCATCATATTTGTTGCTACGTGCTCTTGTAGAACACCAATTATGAACACATGTCTTACTTATTACATCAACCATCCCTTCTTCCTTATGAGTAGCACAATATAATCCGATTGTTTCTCCTTCAATATTAAAGGTTGGTATAGTTTTACAACCTTCATGAATACATGTTTTTGATTTAACATTCACCATCCCTTCTTTTTTATGGGTAGCACAATATAAGGCATTTGTCTGTCCTTCAATATTAAATGCTGGTTGTTTTTTACAACCTTCATGAATACATGTTTTTGATTTTACATCAACCATCCCTTCTTTTTTATGGGTAGCACAATATAAGGCATTTGTCTGTCCTTCAATATTAAATGTTGGTATTGTTTTACA
>Ga0114975_10000181_pt1 | contig 46867 bp, 42 predicted proteins | sample S_130626_EF_Meta_FD_87031 | JGI IMG/M metagenome (GOLD analysis project Ga0114975, IMG submission 87031) | Freshwater microbial communities from Lake Simoncouche, Canada to study carbon cycling - S_130626_EF_MetaG | ecosystem: Environmental > Aquatic > Freshwater > Lake | place: Lake...
AAACAAAAGAAAATAACACCAAAAACGAAAAATAAAAGAAAATAGGAACAGATAGATATATTTTCAATGTATCATATCGGTCCCTTAGCTCACTTGGTAGAGCATCTGGCTGTTAACCGGAAAGTAGTGGGATCGATACCCACAGGGACCGCATACCCTCTTATTGAATTATTCTATAGTTCAATATGAGGACCTGTAGCTCAGTTGGTAGAGCATTTGTCTTATGAGCAGAGAGTCGTGGGTTCAAACCCCACCTGGTCCATTTTTTTTGGCCAATTAACATAGAGTGATGGCTGCCAGCAGTCTCGAATGGCAAAATGTGCCTCTAATTCGCAGTAATTATATACGAGCGAAAAACTGGCTTGCAGTAGCTGCTGATGTAAAGCAAAATCAAAAAAAGTCATTGGCCCTGACTCACACGTTAAATCATCTTTTTCAGGAACGCCTTTTTACGTTTAATCCCACAGAACATGCTGCACCAGCAGACCAGCGACCTATAAATTTAGCACAGTATTGTTCCAGATTACCAGCTGCGCAACGGGCGTCATGTGATATGGCAAGGAGTCTAATTCCTGATAGAATAGTTCGACAAATTATAACAGATTTAGGCTATACAATTGGAGAAAATACACCGGCAACTTACGAGTCTGACAGATGTATAGGAATATTAATAAAAATTAACGATACCGACTTGGGGCCACGTTGGGCATGTATATCAAAAAAAGTGGAAATATGTGGGGCCGGCTATACTTGGTCTTATATAGATTCTATATGGCGAAGCAGAATTATTTGCGCAAAAAATATGAATGATTTGATACGTGAGAAAGCAAAGAGTCCCGGTCATGGTGTGTTAGATATGTTGACTGTGATGTGGGATAGAAATGCATATTTTTCAAGAGCAGCATCACGAATTGTCCCCCCTGCTATTACAAGACAAGCTGCAGGTGTTAGCGTTGCTCCTTCTGTGTATAATAGCACTAATAATAATAATAATGCTCATACCGAATATGAACTTGTAGGAGAAGAAGAAAATAGTGCAGCGGGCGGTGTAGTTTCGGCACAAGACGCTGCCGCTGCTCAAATTCTTATACGAAAAAGGCAAGTCTTAGGTTGGGTAAAATCACATTTGGAACCAATACTACGTGAAAATGCACGTATATTAGCTATACAAAATGAGCGTATTAATGAATTAACCGATAGTATTAGTCGTGAAACAAGTGCTTTATCAAGTAGTAGATTATCTGCCGCTAAACGCGCTCAAACATTACGTACGATAGATGTATTACAGGCAGAAAAAACACGATTAGAGGCAATTTATTCGGCAAAATCTGCAGAACTAAACGCAACATATGAGGCTGAAATAAATAGACTCATTGCTGCTCAAACTGCCCGTAATAATGAAGCCAGACGTGCTGGCAGAGCCTTATCAACCATGCTTGTCAATGTGCCTGCTCATTCAAGAGCACCTCAACCAAACAGCAGAATGGGATTTGGCTCTCAAAAGCGGGGAGGTGCTTATACACGTAGGCGCAGGGCCAAGCGCAATCAAACTCGATGCAGAAATAGATTCCACCATTGAGTGTCCCATTCAGGGTGCGCCTTTTTAAATCCATCAAGGGTAGCCGATTCAGGCGCCTGAATACCGGCATCCCACTTGGACCACTGTATACTTTCCATCAACGATTCCGGTGTATCACCAAAGCCTTTGAGAATAATTTTGGCCTTATAAAACATTTCTAGTTCCGCTTCCAGTCGGTCCTTCGAATCAGCCCGCCGCCAATTACAGAATGTATGCCGCGCCCAAATATCACATAGCGACTCATTGCGCTGCAACGAGCCTAGGGCCAGTTTCCATGGAACAATAGAAAGTGTGGGCGTATAATCTGAACCCATTAGCACACATAAATCTACAAATCGCGATTCGTCTAAACTTAGCCCGCGAATAATGCGACAGGGTTCATAATAGCTCCAGTTAGCTCCTGGTGCTTCGGTAATATGTTTTGGCACAAGTAAATTACAGCCCCGTGGTATAAAATCAAGGTCAAAGCTAACTACTCCATCTAATACACCGCGCTTACACCAGTAAGCCAAGATGCTGTCAGCCTCGCACGTGGGTGCAACAAACATTACACCGCACGCATACAGAAACTGCTTAATTTCATCCTTAATTTCATATGTTAGATTTGGAAACTCTGATTCAATTTCACGAATTTTTAGTAAAATTGAATCACGAATTTCTTGACTAATTTCACGATTCAGTGAATCGCGTAACTCTTCGCAACGTTTCAGTGCATCCGTGCGGTCAATCTTTCTTTTGCTAACTACTGAATCTTTTTCGCTGGGTGGTTTACCATCAAATACATATACAGGCTCAATTTGTAGCCTTCTAAATTCCGCAATCTGGGCGGCAATAATTTCAAGGGGGCAAAGATGATTTGCTAAAGCGCGATACAGGAAACACTGTATATCTACACCGAGACGCTTATCACACCAATTGTCCCATCTAACAGGAACAATTGTGTGTGGTGCTGTTTTACTAATACACGTGTTCAAGCCTCTAATGCCCATTGATGGTGGTTTAACAAAAAATCTGATGCCAATAGCATATCATTTTTTGATATTTTCCACACAAAAGTGTTGGCCTACTGTTTTTCCCTTTACCAGGCAGTATTGTCACAGTAGTCCTCAGGCCAATCCATCTCGGGCTCGTCGCCGCGTAGCCTATTTGTATAGTGAACTATCCAAGTAATAGCCCGTCTTGCCCAATCTACATCACCATTGATATAGAACCGATTGCGAATAGCCCGCATAGTTCTATTATAGGTCTGCTCAACATATTGACTCCAAATGTTGTCATCAAGACATTTTTGTAGGGTAGCCAGGTCCCGTTCATTTGTGAAATTCTCATCCATTGCAGCGGCAATTGCCGATTGCCGTGATACAATGGCTGCCTGATTCAGCTTCTTGTAGTTTAGGTCATTTGGCTCAAGGCGCGAGTTAGCAATCTCCTTAGAAAACTTCTCAATAAGTTGCTCCCCCGTTTTCAGCGCCTGTGTTACTTCGGCAACAGCTATACGCCCGCGTGCAATAGCAACATCATAGCTTGTCGAGTCTGTATTAGAATAGTAGTTGTAGCGCCCCCCGCTGTTTCGGTCGCGAATTAGGTCGTTAAGAAGAAACTCGTAGCGCTTGAAGGCCACTGATACAGTGGCAGCCCCTTCATCCAGAGTAATTGTGCGAAACATGTTGTCAGTTTGTGTGGTCATCATTGCTTTCTTGTGCAACACGTAGGTTCGAACGACACCCAACTTCAATTTTTATCCACCGACCTGTGACACAGGTAAACATTAAATTATATTACATTAACTGTATTATAATTTGATGCGCTACGCTTTTTATCACATTATTCGGGCCCACTGCGACTATCCAACGTGGGGTCAGTCATTCGCATCGATACAGTATCATTAATCGTGCTTTTGCGCAGTGCAGCCTTGTGAAAAAATATTTTTTCATACTTTTTCCAATAAGTACACCAATCTTCAACATTAATGTCTTGGGCTAACCATCGTGTTAAAAATATATCCATTTCAAATGCCAGCGCCGCTTTCAATACATAATAGGCAAATACCGACGTGTCTTCTGACCAAGGTTTTTGTCCGTGTCGCGCTAATATAATTAGCGCTTGATTAAGTTGCCACTTCATTTGTTTGACCCATGTTGCACCCTTATTGTCGTTATCGGGAGCGTGGATTATTGACCATAACCATTCGGCATTCAATTCGGTTGCTGCTTCAAAAATAGCATCAGTTAATTGTCCTCCATCAAGAGCCTCCTCCAAACAATGCTTTACATGGCCGCTGGGTCGCACATCCCAATTAAAAGCATGGACACACTCGTGTATCAATACACGGTCCCACTCCTCTTCACGAAAAATATATACTGCAGGTGCTCCTCTATAGGCCCACCCACCATTTACCTCTGCACGAGTGGGAAACTGCTCGGGTTTAATAATTCGGGCCACTGGTATTGCCCACCAAGTGACTTCGAAACCGGCTGGAGCACCCAAAAATGCCAATATGCGAAAACACCATGCTACATCGGCAAGACGGCGCTGACCATTATTATCAATCAAATCCCATAAATAGACTGTATACTCAGCGCTCTTGTAACAAAGACATTGCGTGTCAGCTCGTAAGACCCATTCAGAGATTCGTCCATCATCCCATATTTTCTGCTGGTGCTTTTGTAGCAGCTGTAGCTCGTTTGCGCGGTGCTCTGGGCTTTGGCTTTGGCTTAGTCGTTTCTTCTGTTCCGTCACCGCCTGTCCCAGTTCCAGCTGTGACTCGCTTTTTACCTTTTCCAACTCCTCTTGTAGAAGTTTTCTTACCTGTATTTGGCCCACTAATGGCGTTTGTTTCCACGCCGTCTTCTGCATTGACCAAAACTCCTGAACTATCGGGTCCATGAACCTCTACTGGTAGTTTAGATTCTATTTCTGCAAGAGTTTCTTTTGATTCCAATGCAGTAGTGTTCCATAATGCATTTGTTATATCAAGTAGTATTTTTTCAAGACTTATTGGGTTGCGATATGAGGTGTTTGGCTCAGCAGAAGCAATAACAGTAATTACGCATTTGAACATAGGAAACGTGCAGTAGGATTTTAGTAGCATCATTTCAATAGCTGCACTATATCCATCCAAAAATTCAATACCAGTTTGACACAATCCTAAAATATCATACACACGTGCGCGCACCCATAATGCCAGCTCAAGTGGGGGAACTTTTACATCAGCTTGAGCAGCGCGGACACATCCCCGCACGATTGCTATAAGCAAGTCTTCGTAGCAATTTGATATTAGACGTGGATAAGAGCGTTGTTCCAGACAGGCCCCGCCCCATTTAACAAGGGCGGCGGCGCGGTCATGTCTGCCATCAAATGCCTCATATGATTCGGCAATAGCAGGATAAGCAGCCCACCTTGTAGTCCATTCATCGCGCGTTGGGATAGGCACACGTATACGTACAAACACATCCTCCACAATTGTGATTGACCCAGTAATTTCACGCGCGCATAACCATATCATACCCGTTCCTCCGTCTGGACACACGCGTGTTTCAAGAATCCAGCGCAACCGAATGGCTGCAGCTAAACTCAAACAATGAGCGCGACGCAGAATCACAATTTTTCGTCGATTGGTTTTCATGCCAGAAAATACATCGCCGGCAGAAAATAACATTGATAAAACTTCAACAAGGATTTGTTTGTCTTGCATCGACATGTCAGGAATATCTATTTCAAAATGATAGGGGCTGCAATAAACTCTGCATTCATAATCATCGCCGACTTTGAATATACGTATGTCTTTGGGATACACATCAACCAGGGGCACACCGAAGCCGTCCGCCAGCATTTGGCGTGCTGCAGTGGTTTTGCCTGTTCCTGGTGGTCCAATAAATAACCACGGAAATGCTAATTTTTCCATTTTCTTATAACCTGTTTTAAGAAAGGGGTTAAACCTTTACGCCCTGATAAGATTAGGGCCCTAAATGGAATTTTGCATCCCTTGGGAAAATTGGATTGTTGAAAATATTCAATATGGATTATCACAAACTAATACACGTATAGACAATGGCTTATTTGTTCCTATATATTATGCCGACCGTTCTGTGCGCTGTCAAGCATTTCACATACTGTCGTTGCCTTTGACAATATCCGAAAAAATAGAGGCTACAAATCTTGGTACATTTCTGGTTGTAAATATTGATAAAGATTGTGAATTTGGCAAAAAATTAAAAGAGTTTGAATTGCGAAACATGGCACACGCTACACAAAATAAATCGCTGTGGTGGCCTGCTAATAATTCAAAATCAATGATATACAAAACAGCGCTAACAACTCTTCCGTCTGGTCATCTTGAATGGCGAATCCAAATTCCTGATTCTGGAATTTTTTCATGTTACGACACGCAACGCAAATCGTGGTTTGCATCAAATGAGCCGGGTTTGGCCAATCGCAAGTTCAAAATTTTAGCACGCACATCTGGCTTATGGGTAGACCAAACAGGATTTGGTATGGAATGGAAACTAATAGGAACTTTTGTAATATAATCTATCGAACGAAGCAGTAGTAGCACGTACATGGTAAGTGCCGAATATGAAATTAGTTGTTCCAAAATAATTATATGTTGGAATAAATAATATAAAATTACATCTATGTATTTGCTATAACATCACGCATATTACTCATTGAAACAGTTGTTACAGAGATTCCGATAAGTGTGCCGGGAAGCAGCACCAACATCACAACTGCTAATAAAAAGTGTATCAGATATTCAGGGTTGCGTGAAAAATAGTAAAGTGCCAGGCCGTATGCAAAAACAGAAGCTGCCGAAGCAAAAGCAATAATAATAGTCAAAAGTTTAGTGTTATTGGCCGAATCCTTCTGCGAAAGAGACACAAATGTGGCAATTACAACAGTAAAAAGCACTACGCAAATACAAATACCGATTATATATACCGGGTTCATTCCTATCCATAACTTACATTTGTCTTTGGCGCTCCAAATTGTATTCTTTTAATAAGGCTGTGTGGCTCACCAACGTTTGTCGTTATAAATACAACTATTGTGGCCAGAACTAGAAGACTTATTACAATCGGAACAAATAAGCCACGCCAATACACGGTGTTTACTTCTTTGAGTTTGTCAGATGAACCCATTGCTCTCTATAAGATTACGATTATCCTTTTTGAGCCTCAACAAAAGCCGCGCATGCTGCTTCTTTTGCGGATGTAATAACAGGCACTTCAACTAGTTCTTTATTGACTGCCGGTAAATAACCCTTGTATACAGATTGTAATACAACATACGCAACTATAGCAAAAATAATAAGCCCAACAGCAATTCCTACAACAACAGATAATATTGTTTCAATATCACGCGGTCTCATACCACCGCTGCCAGCCCCTGCATCAAGCGGCACATCCAGTGCAGCTGCACGAGCCAATTCGTCTGCTAAAGTGTTATTTTGTACAGGATTTTTTAGATATACTGCATCATTGCGTACATCTTTTGTGGGGTCTATACGCTGACACTGTAGTGCACGTGTTAAATATATACCGGGTGCCGAGGCAGCCGCTGCTGCTGTAGTAGCGGCAGTAATATCCGATTTAAGTTCTATTTTTGCAACTGCCATACTTATGCTTCGCGCCCGCTCCAAACTTATTTCGTGGTCGGGTGCAGGAGGAGATATATCGTCTTTGCCCCCCAAAGCACGTAAACGATTCGCGTCTCCAATAGAAATATATGTGGTAGGTAATACAAACCATGTTAAATTAGATGTAAGGCTGTTGCACTGTGGTGCCGATTTTGGCGTAGTTTTTGTGCGCTCACGCAAATCAATACCCTTGTATGTTAAAACAACGGCGTTTTTCACAATAATTGTTTCCAATGTATTTACACGTCCAGATTGTTGAGCAGCCATTTCAGTAAAATAGGGCTTGCCTTGTGAATCATTTATTGTTATAGGAATAGCAACGGCAATTTGTTTGGTTGAATCATAAATATCGCGGAAATATAAATTCATTTCTAAATCGTAATTTTCATCCCTTTTGAAATTGCGATGCGCCCCTTTTAACCATAATATAGTTTCGTATAGCGAATATGTTGAGTTATTAAATGTAATTTGTGCCAGTGGCGATTCATCGACGCTTAATCCATCCTTTGCCGGCCGGGTGGATAACCCTTTTGGGCCAGATACAGGAGCGGCAAATATAAGCGAACATGACGAACACGTAGCTACGTCAGCAATGCTCATTGTTTTCGGAGGTCGCAATGGTGTTTCGGTACAATCTAAGCCCGTGGACGGATCTCTTAGAGCGCCAGGCATCTTCCCTTACTGGTTTGGTCTTTATTTACATAAGATAAAGACGAAACAAGAATTTAAAACCAAAAATTTATTAAACTAATGGTATATAGCGTGGGATATTATATCTATATGTCGTAGCAACATATGTTTGGCCAAGTAAAGGAACACCGACAGTATCTCCTGAGGTAATTTCATCGCATCCATTATCATCTTCGCAACTTCTATTTTTGAAAGTTACTGGAACTTGCACGGGGTTTAATCCATCGGTGCGAGTATAATAATTGTATCTTTCGCGTGACGTGGCTACCTTGCGTCCATATAAAGGCAGCAGTGTGCGATTAGGTGAAGCTGACATAGAAGAACCACCCTGTGTAGTCAACACGCCCATTTGTTGGAATTCAAGAGGCAAACCCTGTGTGGGCACCTGAATAGGAACATACGGAACGCCGGGTGGAGGTTGAAATCCCGCCATGTCAACAGGGCTGTTATAATTGCGCTCGGGTGGTGCCGGATACTGTGATACACGCGGCGGAGCATATTGGAGGCCTTGTTGCCCCTGAAGATATCCTTGGCTTGCTGATGATGGTGGCTGATATTTTGGTCCAGGTGCTGCCGCATTTGTGTCATAGCCCTCAGTTTTGGGCACATCAACGCGCTCAATAATAACTTTTACGTCTTGTTTTTCATTGCCTTGTTTAGTGAAAATATACACACCGACAATCAGGCATAATAACACAACAGCAACCAATACAACAAAACCTGTGTCCATACAGAAAAACCCTGGTGGACATAGTGCTGCAGCCCCTCCAAGCATACGTTTCATAGAACGACGCATCCCACTATTTTGCGTGGGCTTTATTTCGCAGCCGCTACCCTATCTTTTTCTATTTGAGCACGTGCCAAGTCAGTCAAAGACATGTTTGAGTGCTTAATAACATCAACCCATATAGTTGGATTAGCAAAATAGACGGATAAATCACCAATTTTTTTCAATACTTTTGTAATAGGATTTTTGATATCATTCAAGTCGCTAACAGGATACGGGTCATTTTCATTGACAAATCCTTCGGGGATATAATATGTGCGCTTCTTTTGTAAGGCCACAAGAACACCACATAATATTAATAACAGGGCTAGGGTGCCTATGGCAAATCCAAGACCTTCCATACTATCTCTGATATTATACTATAAAAAACAAGTGTTTATATTGTATTACATACAATATAAATAATTAATGCGCAATACTGTTGCGTGTGTTTACTTAGGGGCAAACTTATCAGCCATTGCACCCAACTGCTCCATACCACCAAGGCCACCGGCTCCGAAATAGTTCTGGAAAGTATCCATGATTTGTTTGCCATCGCTCATCAAGGGCTTCAGCGTATTTAATGTGCTCATCAACTGTTTTTGTGTGTTAATGAGTTCCTGTGTATCTTTTGTCATTGCCGATATCTGGTCAGGCTTTAATGATTTATAGGCATTCATGAAGGTTGTACCAGCATCCAAATGAAAATCGGGGTCGTCTTTTTCACTGGGTATCTTATACTTCTTACCTAACTCGAGCATGCCTTTGTAGTTTGCGTTATCTGGGGGAGGTCTAATCTTTTTTCTAGTTTTTTTTTTCCCATCAGGGTTTGCAAATCCCTCATTTTCATCAGAGTTGGTGTTGTTTTCATTGTCGCCTTCAAAACCTTCGCTTTCTCCCTCACCCTCAAACCCTTCATTCTCGCTCTCAAAACCCTCGTCTTCACTCTCGAAACCCTCATCTTCAGCGCCGCGCTTGCCCCCACTCTTGAAGCCCTCTTCCTCAAAGTTTTCATCGTTATCGCCACGTTTGCCACAGTTCTTGAAGCCTTCGTTTTCGAAGTTTTCATCATCGTCGCTGCGCGTGCCCCCGCTCTTAAAGCCTTCTACACCACGACGACTCTTGCACGCGAAACCCTCATTATTGTTATCTTCAAACTCCTCGTTCTCAAACCCTTCACTAAAACCAGCTATTTCAGCCTTGGATGAAAGACCAAAGGGTAAGTAAGCGCCCAAAAATGCGCCCATAGATGCCAACAGTAAAGCCATTGGCGCCTCTAATCCGGCACCATAGCCAGTCAAACCTACACCCATAGCAAGGACTAATGCATCCAGGCGGCTGAACATACCAGCAAATACGATTGCAAATATAGCAAACACAATTGAGATGTACATAACCAATTGACCGGGATTTATCTTCATCGGGTCTTCCTATATTTAACTTTTAAAACAATCGGGATACAAATTTATCAAGTGTATCATATACCCCCATAATTAGGCCAGCAGATGCCGCCTTCAAGGCAAGACCGCCATATGAAAGGTGGCCCCCGCTTGAAAATGCCCACTGTGCGTATTTAGCCAAATATACGTCAACTACTGGCAATGATAGTAGGAAGAAGACAAACGCTACTACAAATGGTAGCTTCAGTGCGTCAGTGATGTGTGCCCATATGTTTTTCTTAGGTGGTGGCTCAGGAGCAGATGGAGCCTCAGGAGGCTCGTTGTACTGCTCACGTTGTTCACGTTGCTCACGCTGTGCCGGGGCTCCCTGGGGTGGATAATATACGGGGGGACCGCCCATCATGCTATCGGGTCCCATAGGCTGACGCTGCTGCATCATCATTCCGGGTGGTGGCTGCTGTTGCTGATACTGGCGTTCCCGCTCTGCATCCTGCTGCATAGCCATTTCTTGGCGGCCGGGAGGTTCCTGCTGTTGTTCATCGGCGCCACCAGAATTCATCTCCTGAATAATGCGCTGGACACGCTCCTCATCCGATGCCTGACTGTCGGGTATTTCGTTGCTCTCAATCTTGTCCAAGGGCGTAGATGAGGGCATTTAGAAAGTGTAAGGATAAATCTGTGCCTTACACACCGCATTAATTGGTCGCTGCAAAACTGAAAGTTTCAATAACAGGTGATCCATCTTTGGGGCACTCGACTGCTTTAGTCGAAAATTCGTGGCATTTGGACCCTATTTGATATACAGAGTTGCGCATTTGCGATACAGGAGGTCCACGCAAAACTACACAATCCGGGCCCTTGCACATTGGGCGAAATAGGGCGGCTATTCCAAATCCTATTACACAACTTACAAGGACTCCTACGTTTTTGTTTGCTATCCAAGAGTTGAAGTCCATCTCTCTTTTTTACTAATATAAATATCGCCGCCCTCCACAAAAATACTGTATAGATGTAGGGTGCGGATATGAAATTACTTCAGGTAATTCAATTCTTTCCGATGTTATTGTCCTTCGCTTTCGGAATATTTATTGTTTATATTCTGAAGCCCAGTCCGCTTGTTATTATGAAGTATCCGAACCTTGAGAACGCCGGTAAACTCATATATAGAGACAGAAACGGGACCTGTTTTGTATATGAAACAAAGGAGGTTGACTGTAACAAGAACGAGGCACGTATTCGTGCGTTTCCACTTGTATAAAAGTGGTTAAACATTAGCAAGACACTACATTTAGACTAAGTGTAATGTCTTTTCATAAAATTAACTATAATTCTCTACTACTCTATTGGCACAACTCTATCTTTGGCCAAATTTAGTTGCTGTTTCAATGTATAAACTGGAAATGGAGCAACCCGGTCATCAAATGACAAGGGGACATATGTGCGACGAAGAATGGCTGTAGGGCGCGCATCACGAAAGTGGTATTGTGCCTCACGTAATTGACGTTCTTCTGTTGCCAAATTACGCTGTAAACGTCCTATTTCCAGTGCCTGGGCATTACGAGCAGCACCCGGCGGTGTGCTTTTCCATGTTTCTACAGCTCTTAGCATATCATCTTGTAAATCAGCAAACAATGTTTCATGTTTCTCGGCATCAGCTGCAGCCGCTTTGCGTTGCCCCTGTAACCAGAGCCCCGACGATGCAACATCTTCTGATTTAGTTGAATATGTAATCACATATGCTGCATCATATCCCTTACTTACGTTAATCGTTTTAACAACTTTGTTAGCGGCGTCAGTTACATCAAATCCGCCTGTATCAAGATTTAGTGATACGTTTGGTATGTTCCGCTTAAAAGCAGAAGCTACATCGCTCAAAGTTTTCACCTTTTTTGGGTCTACAGCGCGCACCATCCCTTCCTATTCTTTTCATAGAGAGAGGAAAGGAGCGGATGGATCAATCGCTAATTTACCTAATTATGGCCCTGGGCGGACTTGTTTTGGCTATGATACCTTTTGCAGTCTTTATGGGCATATCGACACAATTTGGTATAGAAGATTTAGGCTCACCTTATTTGACAGTTGCCTTTTTTATGATTACTATTATTGTATCATATGGCGCTTCGCTAGGCGCTTTTGCAGGTGTGCAGGCACATAGTTGTGGGGGCGTCAAAAATATGAAGCAGTTAGCAGGTAATGCCGGAGTCACTACATTAATCGTTCTCATATCGTTGGTCTTGGCAACATATGTACCGGGACTCAGAAACATTGTTGTGAAGCTATTTTCACCGTCGATTGATCCACGTATTGCTGAAGCAGTGGGCTATGCATACTATCTTTTCTGGGGCGGATTATATGGTTTTGCTACTGGTGGTTATATGGCAGCGGTATGTGGTAAGTAATAGCATGTAGCTCTTATAAACCTTAATAACAGGCTATTAGACAGTTATTAATGTAGTAATGAAACTTTAACATATCAATGACGTGGCATGGAAGGTGGCTCAGTGCCATAGTATACATATTGTGGTAAATTGGTAGGGCCGGTATTTTGAAGCACATAATAGCCAGGCACACCATTATTAATACCAATAGCTGAACTGACGGGTCTTATAAAGCTGGGAGCTTGCTGCTGCATATATTGAACAGCCTGTTGTGGCGTAGGTAGTTGATTTGGTGCTTGTTGAGGCAAAGACATTTGTATAGGGGCCTGTTGAGGCAAATTCATTTGTATGGGGGCCTGCTGTTGGACTGGAATTTGTATGGACGGTCCATTAGGTGCTTGCGGTGGTTCCGGGAAAGCGCTCATTGCCAACGTGGCAAAATGACTCATAACAACAAGACCCAGTCCATATGAGATAAAAGCCCAAAAAATAGCAAATAGCCAAAAAGGTATAACAGTATGGTTTTCACCACGCCCTACTCCAAATTCTTTCCATGAGCCGCCTGGTCTAAACATAATTTTTGGTCGAATATATAATACAATTGCTATACCAACAATGTAAATAGCAAATGCCAGCGCTAAAATTGGAACAGACATTACTCCCCTAACACTGGTTGCTAAACTATGTTGCCCACAATAACTTTGTTCGTTGAACCGTAATAATATAATTATGTAATATTTGTTATATAATTATATCATATAAATGCGAGAAAACATACTATTTAACGACGAACGTGTGTAGCGCGTTTGTTTCTGAAACCACCAGATTTGCGTGTAGAGCGTTTGCCTCTGCTTTTCCGTGTTTTGCGACGGCCACCAACAAGAGCTCCTGTAGATTTTTCAAGCATAAATAATTCAGATAGGGGCTTTGCCCCAGCAACTGCACCATGAGCTAAATCATGAGCGGGATACATTGTTTTCGCGTATTCAACAATAGGTCCAAGCACGGCCGATGGTAGATTTTTATCCAATGAAAGTTTAGCGCCTAAAACGGGAGATGCAGCATTTTTTGGGTCGCCAATTTTAATAGGATAACCAACAACACCTTCGGGATGAGCTTGTATATATGGTATACCAGCAGGCGCTGCGCCCTTATACACTACACGCACAGCTTTTACCGCCATGCTATTGCTGGAAGCATCCTTGCGACCCCACACTTTTTCACTGTCGCCGAAGAACCCACCTGCACCGAAGCTGGAATATCCCAGCTCTGCCGCTTCAACTAATGTTCCGGTTGTATCAATTTCAGAAGCCATCATACCTCCCATGTAACCAAATTCCGCCATATTAGCTTTGAAAGCTGGTAATTCTCCAGAATCTTGTCTGGCTGAATTAATAATAGACAAAAATGGCGCGCCATCGGGCAACGTTATATACTTTGCCGCTTTCATGAAAGCGCGTGTACCTAATGTGTCAGGTAGCATTGGCATTGGACCACCGGTCTTTTTCTGCACCAATTCCGAATACAAATAGTGTCCTACAATCTGAGTAATAGGCAGCCGAAGCTCATTTTGGTCCAACTGAGGAAATAATGTAGATGTAACCATTGATAGTTCGTGGGCGTGAGTTCCAGCAGGATTTAAGCAAGGCAAGTTTAGCATGCGTGTTAAAATATACCAGCTATCACATGAGCTGGTGCCCAAACACGGCGTTCGAGTAGCGATTTCCACGGTCTTAGGTTCTTCTGCATGTGGATTGTATGTTGGTCCTATTTGCGTAAAATGGTCAGCAAAAAAAAGATTCTGCAGAAGTAAAAATAATAGACCGCCGGTGCGACGACCGGTAAAAAGCGCCGGCTTAATTACAGCAGCGGGTGATGGAGCAGATGCTTGCACAAGACGAGTAAATGCAACACTTTTGGCACAACGCAACAGCGCTCCGTGAAGCCATTGGTCATAGGTCTTATGAGTTTTTGTCTCTAAATCAAAACGTAATTTAGCTTCATAGACACACTGCATTAATGATGTTTCCAACCAAGAGACCTTATGCCATGGACCAGTGGCTTCAATAAAATGAACACCCTTTTCGGCACCACCAGGTACATATTCAGCATCGGGATTGTAATAGAAGGTCACTGACACCTTATCGTCGTCAATAGAATGTGTGTGTCTTGCATCTAAAGGCTTGACACCACCGGCTTCAACTAACATACGTGGTGGTCCGCCACTGGGTCCGCAAATAGCGTCGACATCAATCAATGGTTCCAATGAAGCACGGGTGTCCTTTAAAATAGACGTAAATACTTCTCTGTCAAAGGGACGACTTTCCAAACCCTTAAGAGCTGCCCATATCTTATTTTCTAAAACGCGGTCTTCGTTGCGCCCTGACGCCTGACCAGCATTAAAAGAAGCCAGTAAATCGGCACGCATGCTTTCATCGCGTAAATCTATACCAAAGGTTACACAAATGCGTTCGTCTGGCTTATATGTTTCTAACTTATGAATTACAGGTGCCATTGTCCATTTGTATAAATCGCTAAAGGTTGTTGCATGAATGGGCCTTTTATATACTCCTTCACTATCGAATAGGTCCATTACAGTGGCAATATCGGCTTGTCGGGCCTTATACCACGTTTGTAGAAGCTCCTTGCCATTGATATCGGCCTGACACCGCAGTTTCTGGTTTTTCTCAAGAGCTGCTACATTGCCACCACAAATAGTCTGTTCAGCGGCAGCCAAATCATACTCTGGCTCCCAAGTAAATTCCGATTCTATGTCGACCGTAGCCATTATATAATAATAGCAAAGTTATTATTATATAAAAGTAAAAATCAAAACGAAAATTATTCGGCACCACCTTCATCCTCCGCTTCAGCTGTGAAATGCCCATCTTGCCAACGTTCCGCGGGGTCAGCAGCAGCAAAATCAAAGCCCAGTGGGTCTTCGCGTCCAGCCCCTGCAGGGCGCTCAACCTGCCCAATGCGGTCCCGCTGTTCTTGTAGGAAATCGTAGAACTCGGCATTGTATGTTGTCATATTCTTCTTATTGCCTATAGCCCAGCGTCCCATTTTGAGGCCTTTTTGTATTAGGGCAATCGCACGCAGGTCGGGGTCTTTTTCGTCATCAATCTCCTTAATAACTGAATTTTTCTCCTTTTCACGGGCATCTTCTATAGCCAATCGTATTTCATCGTTGGACAACCCAAACTGCTCATACTGTTTTAAAGCATCAATAAAGGCAACCCGTGTCCAGGTCAGAAGAATTTGCTGGATGCTTATTTTCTCTCCTTCACTGGCTATTTTTAGATATAATGGTGATTCAATAAGTAGCAGTGATTCCATTGAACTCAAAACTAACCATCGCAGCATTAAGCAGAGCTCCTCTTGGCTTAGGCCCCAAACTGGCATAGAAACAATGTTTGTGGACCAAAAATTAACAATGCGGCCAAGCCATGCAGCAATATTTTGTAGCATTTCACTTGAGCCAGGTTTTTTAGCCAGAAGTTTGTTGGTGTCGGCTGTTGCGCCCAACATACCTTGAATCATAGTTTCGAATTTAGCAGTATGTTTGCTACTAATTTTCTTACCAAACCACTTTGTTCCATCAAACATACTTTTCTTGAACGATTTTTTGGTTCCCACTGTCTGTCCAAACCACGTGCCTGAGCCAAACACCATCTCATTATAGCCTTTGGAAAGGCGTTCAAGGCCAACAATCCAATGTTTCATTATTTCTGCGGGGCCTTGGTGTAATGGTTCGCTGGTTAAACGCTCTATCGCGTCTATAATTAGTTTTACCTTGCGTTCTACACCACGAACAGGGGCACGACCTTGGCGCCCATCTAATAAATCAAGCATGGACTCACTCAATGACTCGTATCTTAGAGCAAAGCCGCTCCACGCAATGACGCGCTGCTCATCGGACGGTGGCCCAGTCCGTTCATAATTTGCTTTCATAGTTTCCTCAACTAAGGCCCAGTCGCTTAACCGTGCTTCGGTTAAGGGGCAACCAACTTTAATTAAGGCCGATAGCTCAGCAAAAATATGAGAACTTTCTATTGCTGCTGGCTCAACATAGGGGTCTACTGGACGTTTATTATGAACTTCCATTAATAGTGTATCAAACGAATCTCCAATAACTGTTGCACCGCTGTCCTCCAGCGCTTTTTGAGCCTCATCACGTATAACCATGCTTTGCTTGCCCTTACTTGTTTTATTAAATGTTTCCTCATCATTTAGGTCAGACATAATAACCATAGGGTCGCGCTTGCACTCAAACTTACAGTATCTGCATTGATAGCTGTTTGCGCGTCGACCAAATTCGTGAATTTCACCTTCTCTTGGCCCGCGAAAGCATGTGCGCATGAAAAGCTTGAAATAAGAGGCGTCAGGCTCAACTGGCTTTGCCAAAATTACTGTAGGCTCGGACCAGCGCACAAATAAGTGAGTGCCGTTAGACTGTTGCACGGGATTGCGATTACGAATAATGTGCTCAGATTTTACAAGAGCGCTAATCTCTTGCTCAACTGCTTCAGCTGCAAATTTAGACATGCCAGTTACGCGGGCGGCTTGTATAGGAATGAAGCAACATGTGCTATCAGAAAAGGGGGAAGTTTCAGTAATAATACCAGATTCAGAAGCATTCATGTGCGCTGTAAGGACCCCTTCAATAGCCAATTGCCGTGCACGTGATTCAATAAGCACACCGACTTCAGCTAATGGTGCCTGAGCAGCAGCAGTAACAATTCTATCAGGAAATGAGGGTGGTATATCATCCAATATTGGTGGATTAGAATTGGGTGTAGGTCTGAATCCAGCTGGAATTTTATCACCTGCAGAAGCGTTTCCGCTGCGGTCGCGCTTTAACTCCACATAGTGATGTTGGGCTTTACGCAACTCTACGCTCATTGTTGAATCGGCAAAAATTTTCATCATTGTGTCGCGAACCTTGCTTTTGCGTGTTTCAGGACTTGATTCAAAGGCCCAAGATGTAATGGCCCAGGGTTCAGTAGTGCGATTCAGATTTGCCAATACGCATACGAAATATTCAAAAGCACCACCTAACCCTTGTTCAACAGCTTCTATTGGAAAGCCGCCACGCTGAAATACGCATCCAGCAAATGGAAATAATACATCAGGCATAGGCTCTAACACGTGGATTTCAGTAATTATATAAGCTGCCGTAATACATATGGCCGTAGAGGCTCTAAAACCCTCAAATGGTGCCATAGGCTTCTTTTTCATTTTGGCACGCATGGCCTCGTATATGTCCTTGGGTGGAATAGTTGTAGTCAAATAATTGTATGTAAAATCAACAATCTTACGGTATTCAGCCTCGTCAAAGGTGAAGCCTGCATTCTGAACAATAACGCGGGCAATATCATATAGTTCCGCCTGGGTCGGGTCTTCAAAGGTGATGTTTTTCTTGTTTAGCGAAATATCAAGAATGGCATCCAACTCATCGTCGGCATTTGCCTTATCTTCCTCTAATATAGCGCGTCCTACAAGCGGTCTGCCGTTATCATCATATTCCAAGTGTGTATCGTATTCAAATTCGGCAATAGGTATACCGCATTGCCTGCATACGTATTTTCCATTGAAGGCTGCTCCGCCAAAATCTAACAATATCTCTTTGTGTAGGGCCTGCGCTTTCCCTGGGTGGGTACGTTCATAAAACTGCATGACTTCGTGAATACATATCAAGTGTGTATTACAAATATTACATTCAATCCAGTTTCCGTTGGTTTCACCCTGATATTTCTTCAAGAATTTTTGTAGTAATACCTCAAACTTAGACTGGTCGCGAACCATAACTGAACGTAGCTGGTCCTTATCACGCACGTGTCTGCACGTATTAATAACGGGCTCTGCCTTGTATTGACTTAGCGTAGCATGGAACGCCTTCAAATACTTGTTTGTTCGGTTAATTTCGCTCATATACAAGGCTATAGCGTTATTCAGTTCTGGGTGTCCGTCGCTGGTAGCCATATATAATACACGGGCCAGTGTGCCTTCGGCATTTTGTAAAATATACTGCGCCTGGCCTAAATCCCATTTGCCTTTTACAGGGTCCAGCTTTTCAAAGGCAGCAAGGGCCTCCCCAATAACTTTGACCGTAGCAACCTTTGTATAAAGTGGAGAATCTTCAGGAATACCTGGGGCCGGTGAAAAAGGTGCTTTATCCTTTGCAGCGGCGGCGACCTCAGCCTTATACGCATCAAATGCACTTATAAAGGTGGCCTGTGCCTTTGCTACAGCTTGCCAAATTGCGGTGGCAATTTCAGGAGTCCATTCATATGAACGTAATCCAATAGAGTCAATAACACGATTTACACCTACAGCGCTGCTACTAAGTATATCAAACGGGTGAACATGTTTATCAAGATTAGTGCTAATCCAATCTGCTACTTTTACGGCAGAAGCATCGTCGGTGTCATCAGTAGGCACACCCTGAACAACTTGTAAAATATCTTCGTTGTAATTTTTGGCAGTATTTGTGATGTTTTCAAAAGGTAGTAATTGTTGTGTAATAGCAGCGGCATTAATATCTTCAGATAATGCTCCAGCGAATTTCACAGGGCGCCAAACTGAACCGATGCTTACTGGCATGACAATATAATTGACTGCTGTTGCTGGGTCGCCTGGTGCAATAACATCGTCGTCCTCAGTCCGCGTACCACTAATAACACGATGCATACGCGGCATAATTTTACCAACATTTGCAACAGTGACTTCGGCACCCGTTGCCAATTGTGAGAAGCCCATAACGGGTTCAGGTGGTAAAACTGTTCGCAACACTTCCTGGTCCACCAAAATTTCGTCTTCGGGTTTACCAGTTGGTCCCATTTGAAACACGGCACCTTCGCGATACAATACGTCATACAAATATGTATACATAAGCTTGGAAATCTGTGCCGCCCCGCCACTTTGTCCGGCCAAATATGAAGCCGATGTCTGATATGCAGTTACTTCGCTTACTAACCAATTACGGAAGTCGACTTGTTGAAGCATTTCTTCCACGGGTTCATCCTCTGTATCTTTATCGCAATACACAATCCGTTTCAGGGCTAACACCGGAATAATAGAAGACAGTGGCGCTCCCACGCGTGTTAGTATGTCACGCAATGTTTCAGCAGACTTGATAAAGGGCTTGGGCACACCGTCCGTTCCAGGCATGGAAACAGCATTTTTTAGTGCCAATAACAAATCAGTTTCACGCGCAAGCTTACGTAATACAGCAGGATTATTATGATATTTCTCATTTTCCAACTCCAAAAGACTTTTATACATATCTTCACGCTGAATGGTTTCGGAATACGTGCGTTCGGCTGTAGGCACTTCTTCAATCATTCGCGCTGGTAGCAAGTGGGCTAACAAAGAAAGGTCGTAATTATCCGGGGGTGGTACATCTTCAGGGGCCCCCTCTGCATGGACCGCGCCCATAGCCGCTGCCGCCGCCGCTGCAGCGTCAGGTTCACTGGCACGAACATTTATAACAATAACGGGAGCAGGTGGGCCAATAAAAGCAAAATCCAGGCGTCTACCATCTGTCAACACTACAGCGTCATTTTCTCCATCCTGAATTTCAGCAACTATACCAGGTGGCATTATAGGAGTCATATTAGCGGCTAAAAATTCAAGACTTTCGCCAACAGCGCAACCCAACTGCAAACAAAAATAGGGGGTAGCCCGTTTTGTATGGATGACAAGCTCGGTAATACCTGTTTCATCGGCAAAATCACCGTCTTCGTTCATTGGTAAATTTAGTATTGGAATATCAGCCTCAGTGGGAACAATGCGAATTAATCCTTCATCGCGATATGTAATAGAACCAGATACTTTTCCAAATACAGATGAAATCACGGTAATAATGTCACCGAGCTCAGGGATGAGTTGTTCATCATCCGGCGCGTTCGGGGCACTCATCGCTACCGAATACCAGGTTATTTCTGTGTAAGATGGCCGCCGAAGTCAAAAAATTGAACACGACCAACCCCACAAAACCTTAACAACAAGGAGTCAAAAAGAATCCGAAATGCAGTATTCTATCGATATTTTCAGCAATCTTATCGCCGCCTACCCTACCTACGACGCGCTTCAGGTGTATCTGACTGGGCTGGGTATTCAGATGAACACGAAGCCTGGTGAGCGCCTTGTTGTCTGCCGCTACAAGCGGGAGACGGCTGACATGACCAATCCGGTTGTGCAGGCATTCCGCTCTGTCATCTGGGACTCGGAGGCAAATCGCCCCGTGTTTGTTGCGCCGATGAAGAGTGAGCTGCTGACCACGCTGCCTGAGAGCCTGGGTGGCACGCACCTGGTTGAGGACTTTGTGGATGGCGTGATGGTGAATGTGTTCTTCGACGCCAAGGCGGCTGTGTGGCGGCTGGCCACGCGCAGCCGTCTGGATGCCGATAACAAGTTCTACCAGCACACCTTTGCTGAGCTGTTCACTGCCACGTGGACTGCCTTTGCTGGTCCTGCGGGCTTCTCAATGCTGAATCCCGCTGTTTCCTATAGCTTTGTGATGCAGCATCCTGCCAATCGCATTATTGTCCCTGTGCTTGCGCCGTCGCTGACGTGCGTTAGCCTATGCCAGGTGGACCCTGCTACGGGGCGCGTGGCAATGAGCCCCGCAATGCCCACAATGATGCCTCCCAATCGCTTCAACGTGTCCAATACGGCTGAGCTGCGCACGCTAATGGCCCTTCGTGAGGCCACGGAGGGCATCAATGCACAGGGCTGCGTGATTCTGGAGCTGGCCACCGGCAAGCGCTGGAAGGTGCGCACGACCCACTATATGGCAGTGCGCAAGCTTCGTGGCAATCACAGCCGGCTGGAGTACACGTGGTTTGAGAATGCGCGCAATGGGACGCTGGAGGCCTATCTGGCCTACTTTCCTGAGGACCGCGTTCAGGCGGCGCAGGCAGCAGCCAACTACACGCGTGTAGTCAGCGAGATTTACAACTGGTATGTTCACGTCTTCAAGGTGAAGGACGTGAGCAAGGCAAAGATGCCCGCACACTTCAAGGGCATTCTGTTTGACCTCCACGGTGAGTATATCAAGCGCCTGGCACCGGCAAAGCAGAGCCTGACTTGGAAGGAGCACCAGGCCATTATGGACCGTCAGGACCTGAAGCGCATGGTCTTCCTGGCCACGTTCAAGAATGGTGCGCCTACGCCTGGCCCTGTGCCCCAGACACCTGCAGTGGCCGCGCCTGCAGTGGCCGCGCCTGCAGTGGCAGATGGAGCAATCGAGATGGCCAGTTAAACATCAAAACAAGCAAACAGTAGATATACAATAAGTGAAATATAAGAGGCGCAAGCCCATTTTTCACTTTACAAAAAGCATATCTATATTAGATAGTTTTATACATTTCGAAGAATTTATTAACGATAGCATTGCTACTCTCTTCCTCTGATACAAGATTGAACACTTCTGGAATATTTTTACATGCCAGAGCTAGCGCAATTTGTTCATTATCATGGCGGCCTTTTTCTATCATTTCTTTTTCCCATATGCGCATCATTTCCTTTTTAACCGCTAGTAAAGAATCTATATCAGTCACAAAAATTCCACCACCAATAATACGTCTATTTGTCCCTATATATGTATTGTATGTAAGCGTGGAAATTTCATCAATACGATTTGCGTCTGCTTGAATATTAAAGACACCTATATCCATATTTTTCCTAAATCTGTAATATCCGCATTCAATGAATCGTGAAAAACCTGCATCAATCCAAACAAATTGCGATGAATTAAAGGGGTTGTAATTTGCCACATGTTCGACCCAGCCAAATTTACTATATTGAATAAGAACGTATTCAGGTATTAGATTTGTAATATCATCGGGGTGCGCCATTTTCATTTTGGGGTTGCTTATAATATCAGATATACTGCTCATGTATTTCCACATGGGAATTTCGTTAATGGGGGTTTGAATAATATCAATAGGTCTACCAGCCCGTGTTGCTAAAATTTCAGAAGACCAATCAAGAGATTTGTCTAAAAACAGTACAAAGGGTGTATCTATCCATGCTAACGTATTAAGAAGCCATTTTTTATAGTCAGTCATAGTTCTACCATCAACACCAGCACGGCCAATATCATAGACTGCAGTTACACACGTTGCTGGGGTTATTATATCATACAAACAATCAACTGATTTGTCATTTGGGCTGTTGTAATAGTGGTTATATTGGTGAATGACTGCTGCCCCAGATAAATCGGTACTATTAGTGTATAATTCCTTATGGCCATGTAAATGACAAACGGTACCTCCGTTTGTTAATGCCAATAAACATAGTATAACATCGCAGTCTATATGTGCCCAAGGTCCAATTTTCGACCAATTGTGTATTAACCAGTTGATTTTATCTGCATTTTCAAGAATTTTAATTAGTTCGCGGACGTTAAAAACAGAGCCACCGTGACCTGTATAAAATTTATCTTCAATGGGACCATGGTAGTATTCAATACTTTTAAAAGTACTTGATTTTATCTTATTTACAAAATTGCCATTTATAGTTCCGTTAAATGGCTCATTGTATTTTGAAACAACATTGACATCATCTTCTAAAAGCATACAAAATTCCTCTTTTATTAAGTCCAACCCCTTACAAAGGCGCTTAATCCACATACGAATTTTATGGTCCTCTGTCGGTATACAGCCAGCACGTCCTTCGGTATATTCATGTATATAAATTGCCCCAAAATGTGCTGCCATACGAGTATAATTATAGCCATTATCACTCACAAGCACTATAGTGGTATCAGGGTAGACTGCACGAAATTGCCGTAACGCATGATAGGTTGCATTCGGTTGCTTATGACATTGGAAATATGCGCCGATATCCATAAGTTAATCTAACAAAAGTCAGTAGGTTTAAATCCTCTCATACATTATGTGATTAGACCCGAAATATTTATCTGTTAACTTAGTAAAAGGCTTAAATAGCATGTTGCGACTATTAATAATATGTCTACCACTGTTGTTTCTGCATACTACAGAATTAATTCAAAATATGACCACGATAAATATGGAGCTTGGATAAAAAATTTTATGTCTATAGAAATGAAAACTGTAATATACGGCGATTCCGCCTCAATACAATTTTTAAATGAATTATATCCAAGGTCGTCAAATCGCATGTATATAGAGCGTGAATTCAAAGATTTTTATACATCAAAGTGGGATTGGCAGAAGGATGAAGCAAACGACCCTGAAATTCAAATTGGCCATAATGAAAAACTTTACAAAATATGGAATGAAAAAATTTTCATGGTATTTGATACTATTTGTGAAAATCCATATGAGACAGACACTTTTACTTGGATAGATATTGGTTGTTTTCGTAACGATTCTGCCATGAATAATTTTATGGGGTTCCCCAATTCTGATACATTTAGTAAAAATACTGTATCGATGACGCAAATAGAAGAATTTATAGATTCTGATTATACAAATATATATCCTGTAGACAACAGATTTTTGGAACGTGTAACTGTTGCAGCAGGACTATTTGCCGGTGGCATTGAACCCTTGATAAAATTAAAAAATTTATACGAAGATATACTGGATGAAGCAGATAAGTTAAATGTGTTCAAAGGTAAAGACCAAAACATGTATGCATTCTGCATTTTACGTTCACCAGAACTCTTTACAATATTAAATCCTGTAAAAACTGGAGATGATATATGGTTTGGTGGCCAAGTGTTATGGACACCGCGGCGGCTAAACTTTATTATTGTAGGGCCAGGTATTATGCCAATACCACCAACAGGGTGGGGTGCCTGCGAAATATTAATATGGGATTATGTATGTGAATTACGCAATCTCGGTCATAATGTTGAAATAATTAATACAACTGATTTACAAACAATAATAGATGAAATTATAGAGAAGAAACCAGATTTTGTTCATATACAATACGACGAGCATGCCGAAATAGCGCACAAGATTGCCCCTTACGTTAGGGGCGTTGGTATCACATCTCATTTTGGATATTTAGAGCAGGAATCGCGTTGGGAAACCTATAAAAATGTATTCGGTAAAATAGTAGAACAACAATCGCAAAAAGTTCATCATTTGGTTTTTTCAAAAGGTATATCAAATGTCTATGCTAAAAACAATGTAGACCCAAACTCTATACATATAACTCCTAATGGGGCGAATCATACATTATTTCGTAAGGCCAAAAGCCCAGAATTCCCTGATAGGTCTATAGTAGTAGGTAAAATAGAGGACCGCAAGCGTCAGGTTTTTTTAATGAACAATACAGATGTATGGTTTGTTGGCAATAAATGCGCCTCAAATTTTGATTACGAGTGCCCACGATGGTTAGGTGAATGGGACAAGGAAACCTTGTATAATTCTTTAACTGATTATGGAAATTTAGTATTATTATCTGACGGGGAAGCGGACCCGCTTGTAGTTAAAGAAGCATTGGTGGCTGGGTTAGGTGTAGTAGTAAGTACATGGGCTGCAGCGAATTTGGATACATCACAGCCCTTTATAACTGTTATACCCAATGAAAAGTTGTCAGATTTAGAATTTGTTTCTGAAGCAATACGGAAAAATCGTGAGGTGTCTGTAAAAATGCGCGAAGCTATATTTAATTACAGTGAGCGATTTTATTGGTCTAAATTGATAAAAACTTATGTAATTTTAATCAGAAATTTAATTGGATACTAGACCTAATTTGTAAGTATATCATGAGTGTATAGCATACTATAAAGTCATGAATACAAATATTCCCGAATATAGTCTTACTCAAAAACGGGCTTGAAAAAATCATAAAATCCAACATCCTTAATATTAAAGACCTCAGGAACAGTTTTGTATACAATCGAAACTGCAACTCCTAAATTAACAATGCGGCGCTTTTTTATCATGTCTTCATACCAGATTTCATTAATAACATCTTTAACCAACGTCAAGGAATTACTATCACATATAAACCACCGACAATCAATAACATTATCGTTTGCCCCTATAAACTTATTTAGTTCGGTAATCAGATTTTCCCAACCAGCAACGGTGGCAATATTAAATTGAGACGAACCCCCACAACTACTGTCAAATATGTATTTTCCAGCACCACTAAATCGTGAATAATCGGCATCCAGCCATACAAATTGTGTGGACTTATACGGATTTAACGCTGCTGCAGCCGCCATCCATTCAAACTTGCTCCATTCCAGCAGCAACTGCTCCGGTAGTAAATTTTTATAGGTAATATCGGAATCAAACAAGATGTCTGTAGTTCTGCTTATGTAACCCCACATAGGGATTTCGCTAAGTGGTTTTTCAATAATTTTAATGGGTCTGCCGGCGCGGGCGGCTAAAATATCATTACGCCACTGCAAGGCTGAGTCCAAAAATAATACAAAGGGGCTCTGAATTGAAGCCATTGTATCTAATACGTATTTTTTGTAGTCATCCAAACTCACATCATTATCAGCTCCTGCATAGTATACAGATGAAACACATGTGGCTGGTTCAGAAACTGTATCAAAGGGTCGTAGGCACATTTTACAGACGTCCAAGCTGCAGGCGCCCAAAGTAATATCCTGACCTCCATATAAAGTATATGGGGCACTATTATCCATTCTTAAAAAGAAAAGAGCACAGATGTTTAAATCCTGTTTTGCAAGCACAATTGAACTCGGCCTAATAATAAAATAAAATAGTAAAATAGGTACAAGATGAATAACATATTTATTTCAACATGTAAAACCTATATCAATGCGGGAAATTTGAGCGAGCTACAAAAGTATTATGATGAATTTCAACATAATGATTTAGGCTATAATCCAAACTGGGAATATATCTATCACAGGGTCTATCTGCACGCATGTTTGAAAAAACAAAGGGCCATTGTTGATTGGCTAACAAGTCTATTCATAAGTCTGGACCCGGTAAGTCAAATAGCCCTACGACAAATATTTCCTTATGGGCGCCACCTATTATCGAAATAATGCTGCAAATTTGTGATTTATCTTGTCGGGTCTATGGCCACATTGTGTCAGGTGGTGTCTCTTGACCGATTCCATGGCGGTGGCCTTTCGCGGCACTGACCTGGAGGACATTGCCAATTCTCTGGGGCCCCTAATACTTGTCCAGTAATTTTACGAATCCCGTATGAAATTGGGAATTTTGTTGCTTGTTCTTTATCAAACGCTATTTGATGATCGTGTGCCCAAGCCTTTTCCGCATATTCCCAATTAGCTTCCCTACGCATTCTGTCCAATCGAGCAGGTGTAGGGGGAGGGCATGTCTTGCACGACAAACTCGACTGTGCGTATCTCCTGGACGGCCTGCGCGACACAACTGCATCAACACCGAATCCGCTTGATAATAACACTAAAAGAATTAAAATTATCTTTCTTAATGATAAACTGCCAAGAAAACGGCCAGATGAAAATTCTCTACGAGTGGCACTAACTAATTTTTCGGGCGCCTCACTAAGTTGTGGGGCTAAGCTTTCCAGAAAGTCTAAAGATTCTTTTTCAGTAAGAGGAGCGTCAGGAGCCAGGGGTTTCTGACCTGATGCCAGCAATTCCTTATTTAGTTCGTATAACATCCGCGTTTCGCTTTCATGTAGCTGACGTAGTTTAATTTGCGTAAGCTGTCGACGCGATTGATTCGTTAAACGACTCTGTTGTTGTTGTCTATTAGCGCGACGTGTCTGTCTATTTCCTAATAGAGTTCCTTTAGTTCGTGCAGGACCGTCCATCTTATATAACGCAGTTAATTAAATTGCCACAATACCATTTTTATGATTTTCTATTGCTGGTGCAGTCATATTAAAAAGATAGTAACTTAATGAGCCAGTGCCCCTCATATATTGTAAATCGCTATCATAATCATAACCCTTAAATATGTCAGATAGCGTTAGCACATCAAATATATCCTTTTTATAGCAATATTCGGCAACACTATTCAAAATAACAACAACATCCTCAGGTGCAATACATGCGATAAATAAGTAGCCGTTTTTGAACCCGGCGCCTTTTGTCTTATTATATGTGTCTAAGCGATATAAACATACATAACTTTTGATAATTTCGGTTTCATAAAATATGAAATTATGAAACAATTTGTTGCTAAAAATTTGCGCAATTTCAGCTTCTGATTTTATATCACTTATACTGTATGCGGCCTTACTATAGTCCGACACAAATTTAGCAAGCACTGATATATTTCCACAGTCACAGCCATTATAATACCGTAATTCCAAATTAGATAATTTCTTAAAAGTAGCATACTGCCGCTCAAATTGAGGGTAGTATGCTGGAAAGAATCCTGCATCAGTTAGCCGCCTTATACGTAGGGGGCGGTGATACATTTGCTTGGACCCAATCGACGGGCTCTGAATTTTTGTGGAAATTGTATACGTCGCAATACTAATATTAAATCGCTCTACGCATTCTTTAGTCAATACGCTGATAAGGAGTGGCGCCAGATGTAAATTTCGCAGGGGCTTAATTAAACACAGAAAATTAACTTCTAAAATTTCGAAGACCTCGTAATTAATTAGTAATTTTCGCCGCCGCCCAACAATTAAACCGGCTAATTTGTCACTTTTTTCGGGCCGAAATTCTATAATTAGTGCATCTGTCAAGTAGTATGTTAATATATCCATAGTATATAGCAGATACGAATTTCCTGACCCAATATAATTTGCGTTGATAAAATTCAACAATTCGCGTCGCTTATCGCTGGTTAAATTTTCAGATAAATAAACTGTTGGCCGTAAAATGAGTTTTGCCCCACTAATGTCGCCATTAACTTTTGCTAATAAATCGATTGCTGATAAAATTTGGCGGGGCCCGCCGTTTCTTGATACTTCAACAGGATTGCTTGTCCAAAATTTGCTCATTTACCACTAATTAGTTGTAAGCGCTTAAATAGAAACATAAGAAAGTATATGTAACATGTGTGGAATTTGGGCAATTTTTGGTACAAACCTTCCAAGTGCTGCTGATATATCAGCATGTCTACAAAAATTATCACCCCGTGGTCCAGAATATATGGCCACACAAAACTTCGGTTCAGTTATTTTGGGGTTCACACGCCTTGCTATTAACGGTTTATCGCCTCGCGGGCACCAACCCTTAATTTCCAATGGTATTGCTGTTGTATGCAACGGCGAAATTTATAACTACAAGGAGCTGGCACAGCGCTGGAATATTCCTTTACCAGAGGGTTCAAGCGACTGTGAAGTTTTACCCACACTTTTTGCCAATCTTGAGCCGACTGAAGTTTGCCGTGCGCTTGATGGTGTTTTTGCGTTGGTGGTAGTAGATACAGTTAAACAGACAATTACCGTGGCCCGTGACCCATATGGCGTGCGGCCCCTTTTTATTGGTCGTTCCAATGGTTTCCATGCATTTTCATCTGAAATCAAGGCGCTAACACCCATATGCAGCGATATTCAGGCATTTCCCCCAGGCAGCTGGTATCGGTTCACTTTGCCTCAGCCAGGGTCCGTAGACGTAGATGTTAGCGCCTTTGGTTATCATCAGACGCCCTGGCTCAAGAACCCCCTGTGTGAGGATGAAAACACAGCAAAAATAGCCCTTCGTCATGCGTTTGAGCGTGCCGTCAAGAAGCGTCTAATGTCCGAGCGTCCTATGGGAGCTCTACTAAGTGGTGGTCTTGATTCATCGTTGGTTTGCGGTGTTGCGTCCCAGCTTCTCCGTGCTCAAGGCAAGAGCCTAACAACGTTTAGTATCGGTATGCCTGGTTCCACTGATTTGAAATACGCACGCACAGTGGCTGACAAAATTATGTCAAAGCACCACGAAATTACATTGACACCTGAAGATTTCTATAACGCTATTCCAGAGGTTATCAAAGCAGCCGAAACGTATGATATTACTTCTGTTCGTGCATCAGTAGGCAATTGGCTTGTAGGCAAGTATATTAGAGAAAACACCGATATTAAGGTGGTGTTTAATGGCGACGGCTCAGATGAAATTGGTGGGGGCTACTTATATTTTTACAGAGCACCCAGCGACGAAGAGTTTGAGGCGGAATCAGCCCGTCTACTCAAAGATATCTACGCATTTGATGTGTTGCGTAGCGACCGCTCTATGGCAGCCCACGGTTTGGAGGCACGCACCCCGTTTCTTGACAAGCAGCTGGTAGGCGTTTGGCGTTCCATTGCCACAAAATTCCTCCGCCCTACATCCAATCAAAAGGAAAAGTATATTTTACGTGCCGCCTTTAATGATGCTGATATTTTGCCACAAGACGTATTATGGCGTAAGAAGGAGGCCTTTAGCGATGGTGTTAGTGCAACAGAGGAGCCATGGCATGCCAGTATCAATAGATTTGCCCAAGCACAGATTCCCAACTGCACGGAAGAGTTGGCCAACGCCGCTACCAAGTATCCCTTTAACACACCCAAAACACCAGAAGCCCTGCTTTACAGACGTCTGTTTGAGCAGTATTACGGTGAAAAAGTGGTAAATGTTATCCCCTATATGTGGATGCCTAAATGGAGTCCTGAAACTACGGACCCTAGTGCCCGCACATTATCATTATATTAAGTCTTCTAGGAATCAAATTTAAAGCAATTCATCATTCTATAGAGTAATACTATATAGAATGTTAATACGATATTTTTCAGACATTCATCTTGAATTTATAGAAAAATCCAAACTCGAAGAATTCATAAAAAATATAACACCTGGGCCCGAAGAAATATGTGTATGTGCAGGAGATATAGGAAATCCGCTACACCCTAATAAGCACTACGATATGTTTATGAATTATCTGTCAAAGCATTTCAAAAAAGTTTTCGTTATTGCTGGAAATCATGAATATTATCAATCTGCAGCAACTATGGCACAAGTAAACATGCATTTAGAAGAATATTTTAAACAGTATACCAATATTAGTTTCCTTAACAACACCACCGAGGTTTATGAGGATTACATCTTTGTAGGAACAACCTTGTGGTCGCATATTGTAAGGCCTCAATATGCAATTAACGACGTGCGCAAAATTCCAGATTTTGACCATATTCAATATAATGAAGCAAACGCGCAATGTGTGGAATTTTTACAAGACGTTTTACAAAAAAATACCAACTGCATTATTATTACACATCACCTGCCATCTGAAAATTTAATCGACGCAAAATATAAAACTCCTAATTTGGAGCCCTACAATCAATGGTTTTATTGTAATATGGACAGTATTATCAATACGTATAATACACATATAAAATGTTGGATTTACGGGCATACACACACCCCAGCAGCAACAAAAATTGGCACTACCCAGTTTATATGCAATCCTATTGGTTATCCCAATGAAAATAGCAGCCCAGATTTTAACAAAACAATATTATTGTAAAACTACTATTTTTTAGCCTAAATATTTATGGAGGCAACTGCCGCACTTAACTCATCGCTAACGTGTGTCTGAAGAGTTTCTTTAATTTGTGCAATCTGCACACTGCTTAACACACAGTCACTATACGGCCCCCCACGAACATGCTCAATGCCATATTTCTTGAAATATTCGTATAAGACTTGCGTCTCATGATAGGATTCTGCGTTTCTAATAATTTGAACAATCGCAACAGGCTTATGTATGCGCGTCCATTCTGGTCCGAAACCAGCACGCAATTCTACAAACACACGATTGACATCCGTAGTGAAGCCAAGATAATAGTATCCGTCAATGGATTTAAATACAAATAAATCAAGCTCAGTCATTTTACTGATACACAGATACCTATAGTTATATATCAATTTTATATAACTGTAGTAAGGCAATGGTTTCGAAAAATAACAAACCTGCTGCTAATACAAAAGTATTGTTTTTACCGGAAGATTATGCCCGGTCCCATATTATAAAAGTATCTGGGACTACAGGCTCAATCCTTATAATTCCGAAATAGCAATCTGCCATTGGAACACGTTTCTTGAAATACGCGCTTAAATAAATGCGTTAAGATTAAGGGTAAGCGATGTCTTCACCGGCAACATTATTATCAGTCGTGTGTTTTGGCTTACAAGATACACGACTGTTGAGCCCACGTGGTCAACCAGATATAAAAAATTACGTAAAGGTTCTTAAAAAGACAACACGGTGGGCAGCTCAATGGATACGGGTTGATTTTGATGGCCAGCCAAATTTTGGCAAGCGCAATACATGCACTTTACCACGGAAAGCTGAAATGCTAACACAAGTTACATTAGTCACAACAATGCCTGATATTGCTACTCCGCAAATAAATGCTAAAAAATCTTGCTCTCAAGATAAGCCATTTATTGGACCAACTTATGGTTGGACAAATTCATTGGGTCATTCCATAATCAATCTATTGGAGCTCGATATAGGTGGTGTAAATGTTGATACAATGGATGGTAGATTTCTTGAAGTATATGATGAACTGTATGAATCTGAATCAGCAATACGTGCCAAAAATCGTATGATAAATCGTGTTGCAAATGGTTTTAATAGCACAAGTTTAGGTCAAGACCCGGCTAATCCCACAACAAGTTATATAAATTTACCCTTTTGGTTTAGTACCGGTAATTATGAAAACGCCCTACCAATAGATGCTTTATCAGCTGATGCCATTCAGATTAGTGTTACATTGCGTCCAGTAAATCAATTATACTACACTCAATCACGTATTGATATGCGTAATCCAGGCTTCGACCCAAATAGGAGTGTAAGCGGAGCAATGTGTCCATTGCAGAATGGTATATTTTATAGATATAATCAAAATTCAGACCGTCGCATATATTCTACAGACCCAAATACCAACCAAACCATAGGTATTTCAGGCGAGATTATACCAAATGTTAGTATGCCAAATGCCTTTAACTTAGGTGATACATACTTATTGTGTGAATACATCAGCTTAGAAGAGGCGGAAGCAGTTGCATTACGCTCTACTCAATTGGAATATCGTGTAGACCAGCATTACATTGTGTCACCTCAAAACACACAATATGCACCAAATGTCCGCATACGTTTACCATATAGCAATCCTGTAAAAGAACTTATTTGGTTTGCTCAAAATCCTATTGCGCAGAATTATAACGCATGGTTTCTATTTACACGTAAATTATATGGCTCTAACACAAATCCGGCATCATGGTGGAAAATTCCTTGGTGGCCTGACGCAATATTAACAAGCGCAAATCAATCACGCCCCGCATTTCGCTATGCATATTCCGAACCTATACGCGGCGCTCAATTGACCTACAGTAATATTGTTCGATTCAATCATCAAACATCACCGTCGTTATTTCGCTCACTTTTACCAATTCTTCACTATAGAAAAGCACCACTTTTTAATCGCTACATTTATGTGTATCCTTTTGCATTAGCTCCTGGCGCAACTGATGACGATTCATTGGGACCATCCTATAATCCACGCGGCCTATCAAACTGGGATAAACTACCAAAAATAGAATTACAATTAACAATGGAACCAGATACCGACGGAATGCAGCAGGATTTAACCATATATTCGTATGTCACCATACAAAACATATTTCGTGTTTTCGGTGGTAGAGGCGTTATGTTATTCAATTACTAAGCGTGACTCAGCCTTTTTATATGTTTTCAATGTGACTTCAACGGGTTTTCCTGCATTACGTGGAAAGTTACAATGTGCCATTCGCCCCCAGGCGGAAAAATCCACAACACCAGACCAAGGCTCACCGCTACGAATATAAGTGTTCATATGCCCGCGCAATTCGGTGACTTCGGGGCAGTCATCTGGTAAACCAAGACTTTCAGTAAGTTTTTTCACAATATTAACACATTCTTTAACTCTATCTTGAATAGATTTTTCCATCTTTTCAAGATATATTTAATTAAAAATATTATTGGGCGCATTCACATCCGTTTACTGTATTTCGCCCCTCAAAAAAAAGGCGTTTTTCCTCATAACTGGCAAATGTGAGTTTACATGTTAAATACTTTGAGCACGCCGAAGACCCACAATCGGCAGCGGGTTGTTGTATTTCAAGCTTTGTTTTTTTGTTGCTATATATTATTTGTGCTTTCTTTTTCTTGAGGGTATCAGATGCGTCCATTTCTAATAGTGTTAAACATTATTCATGGCTGCTTCCAAGTCATGAACAGCAGTTGGGTCGTGGCTGCCCTGAGTATACTGGCTAACATGTGCAGTTGCCACATCAATCATATGCGGACTGCTAAACAGCGCCACAGCGGGTGTGCCACCGCCTCCAGAGGTGACCCCACGCTGCGCGCCATAGTTGGATGCTGCATTTGACGCCATTCGCCCCAGTGATGCATGCCCACCGTGGTGAAAGCGCCCTGCAGGGGCACGCTTTGCAGCATTTGCAGTCTCTAGCATCTCCTCCAACTGTGCCTTCATGCGAATAGCCAGCGGCTTCATAGCTGCAGGCGAGCTGCTAATCTCAGCAATAGTGGCATTTAGCACAGCCAGCGCCTTATTCACGTCATAAGCGCCAAGAGCCGTGGCAACAACATCCAGCGCCTTGCTGGCCTTGCAACGCAGCTGCTGCTCCAGCACGTCCAGCTTGTCAAGCGAATCGTCAATTTGCCCGACAACAACCTGGTCCTCATCCACGCCAAACTGCTTGTATGTCAGAGTAAGGGTAGATGGTCCGGCGTCTGCACACGCCGGAATCTCAAACACAGCCCACACGGGCTTGTCTGCAATAAGGCTACCAAAGTCATAGATTCCAGCAGTTTCTGCCCCTGCCTCAACACAGACCCAGTTTGCAGGCGTTGCCAGTGTTGCTGCCTTGGCGACCTCATCCTGCAGTGAAGCCATAAGGTCTCCCATTGAAGCAGGCAGAATGGTCTCCTCGCCAATATAGGTATATGTACCCTGAGACCGAGTAGACAGTGCCCGCAGCAGGTCGGCGTTATGGTCCAATCCATAGCCAAGGGTGTATACCGGCATACCCTTCATATACGACTTGATAAGCGAACCAAGTCCTGACGCGCTGGTAATACCCTCGTTCGCATGACCGTCTGTTAGAACTACCACAGCATCAAAGGGCATTACAGTGCCCTGAAGAAGGGCGCCCAGACCTGTGAAGGCCGCCTCAAAGTTAGTCCCCCCACCCGCCTGGAGATTATTCACAAGCTCAATAGCCTCCGCGCGATTGGTGTCGCTAATGACGTGTCCCGCCAACACAACAGAGGAGACCTGGTTAAATCCAACAATGGTGATAGCATCACCAAGTCGCAGGCGACTAATCAACACAGCCAGTGTCCGCTTAACTGACTCAATACGCTCACCCTCCATTGAGCCGCTGGTATCAATTGCCAGGCCCATATTGATGGCCTTTGACACAGGCGTGTTGCATGTGACCTTGACGCCCAGAATCCCATTCTCAGTGGCTGTAGGGCGCTTTGCGTAGGAAATATTTACGTTGACAGGCATTTTTATTGGCTGTCGAGTGTCGTGTTCTTAACAGAAAAAACAGATACATTGTTGCTTCAATTTTTTACCACCTTTTAAACCTCTCTTACATTTAGCAATGACTCTTTGATAGTAAGAAGGTTTCGAAATTTAACTGTTAGCTCTTTACGCTTATTATCAATAGAATCTTTGGTTAGCGCTTTCCTACATGCAGGTGTTTCCAGATATTTTAGGGAAACAATTGCATTATTAATGCTATTTTCAAGCATCATAAGATTTGCCTTGTGTGATACGGCTCTTATAAAATTGGCCTTGCTTTTTGAACTTATTTCGTGCATCGTTTTCTATCTTTACACACGTGAAACTATATATCAATTTTTACCGCGCTTTTAAAAATGCCTCATATTCATCCTCCATTTCAGGCGCACTAACCTCACGATAATCACGATAAGTGAAACCGCCAGAGTCAAATCTATTGTTTGTTACAATAAGCTGATACATTACAGCCGGCTTTTCAAGCTGTCTACATGTCCCTGCATAGAGTAAAGCAGCCCGCCGCCAACACGCCCCCTCAACATCCCATACTAATTGCGAAGCAGATACTACTGGACCACCAGGAATATCAACGACCCATGACACCTGTTCTTTAACTAACCCCTGCACAACGCCACCACCGTATAACACATCTCCGATAGATATTGTGTCAAGTCGCGCGTCTCCCCCCTGCTTCAGTGATATAGGTGTAGAGCCATCCACACCCAGTGCATAATCACTCATAATAGATGTTGATTTGTTGCACCGCCCATTATTTAGTAGTGCCTCCGCTAAAGCTTGGGTCCGTGCAATAACATCAGGATTACTTGACTCATCATAATCACTATATATGTCCCCACCAATTTGCAAAGTATGTGTGTCTGTATTTAGACAGATGAGCTCTGGTAGTGACGCTGTAACAACAGCCTCAGGATGTTTGCAAGATTCTATCCAGGAATCCAAGGGCTCATAGTAAATATAATGTTTTGAGCTGACAACAGTATTATTTATACGAACCATCGGTGTTTCTGAACCATTGAACTTAAATACAGAAGTAACAACTGGTGCTACACCATTAATAGGGGCTAAGCGGTCGCCAATTTTAATTTCATGTATAGGAATTTCAGTGCCACCCTCCAACTTAACGGGTGTTTCTGGATCGAAGCAAAATTCAAGCAAGAATTTCACTAAGTCGTTGTTTGCAACATTTTCTGCTGCACGTAGGGCTGATAAGCCCATGAATATAACAGCATAAAATGTTGAGTATAGGCGCCCCATTAGGCTGAGAATTTTTAAGAAGCTTAATCTGACAGCAAATAGAATTCCTTGAAATTTATCACGAAACGAACTCATTAATCTTTCCATTCCGTGAAGCAGATTAGCAATAAGATAACGAAAACTGTTTGCTACATTTGAAACAACACCAACTATATCAGTGAAATTGGACATAACTCCATATAGTGGGGCTAAAACAGCACCGGCATTAGATTGAAAAATATTTTTCATACAATAGTTAAAATTTTCACTGGCATCATAACCAAATAAAGCAGCAAAGGGCATCATCATAGGATTGCAACGATATTTAGGCCAATTCTGCAAAATTTCAGATATACCTCCCCCCATAAAGACGTAGATTAATATAAGAATTTGTATAACAGTCAAAATAACAAATTTAATGAGTGTCATTGTGAATCCAGCTTTGTATTCAGAAGCCAATTCAGCTTGACTTGGTTCGGTATTTGCCGCTGCCTGTAGTATTCCCAATGGCGAGCCCATGGAAAGTGATACAGGGCCGGTTAAATCTGGTGCCGTTGAAACTGGTGCCGCTATGGCTGGTGGTTGATCACCCATCTCCTACAAGATTGTTTTAAAATAAGCATTTTAAAAGACGCGCAGATGCCGGAAAGCATGATAAAAAAATTCATTGCATATTTACAAATATGCAAATAGTAATAGATTCATATGTTTAACCCCGCCGAGTCATTCGTTTTCGCCGCCGCCCGCCACCCTTTTTAGCAATAGGAGTTTTGTTAGATGTCACAGTAGCACCCGTTCTATTTTGTTTTGTCTCATTTGCAGGGAGTTTGTTATTATGTTTTGATAAGTTACTCTGCGTTGCACTAGCATTTACTTCAGTGTTGTTCGCGTTTGATTTGTTCTTTTTTACTTCATTGTTGTTTGCATTTGATTTATTCTTGTTATTACCTGTTGCATCATCGTTATTCGCATTTGATTTGTTCTTGTTATTACCTGTTGCATCATCGTTATTCACATTTGATTTGTTCTTGTTATTATCTTTCGCAGCATCTGTATTTGTGTTTGAATCGCCCTTTGCATCAGTGTTGTTCGTATTTGATTTTGCATTGTTATTATGTTTTGGGTTGTTAGTGGGCGTATTAGATGTGCCGTTATTCGCTGATTTATTAGTATTTGAACTGTTGCTTGTGACCCGACCAGTGTCGGGTGACTCATCTGGTAATTTTGCATTCCAATTACTTGTGGCAAATAGATTGCCCATCCCTATATTATAATTATATATTCAAAATACCATTATCTTTTAATATACATACGTCGTCATTTATGTAATTTATATTGTATTTATGTAATAAAATATAAAAATATAAACAAAAATGTTTAGAACTGGCGTCTTGTTCTGCGTGTTCTTACAGACTTTCTGCGTCTTGAAGCGCCGCCTCCACTTGCTGGTGCTGAATTTTTTGCAGGTTCAGGCGCTGGCTCAGGTGTCGCCTCAACTACAGGAACATTAGCGGCAGGTGCAGCAGCATCTGCTGTAGGCGCGGTAGGAGCAGCATTTGCTGTAGGCGCGGTAGTGGAGGCATTTTGACCAGCGACAGGAGTTGCTGAAGCGTTTGCAGCAGGCTTTTCGCCTTTACCAGCATTAGCAAGGGCCTTTTCATACACAGTGCTTGGTGCTGCTGGAGCAGCGGTACCAGCAGCAGCTCCAGCGGCGCCAGCGGCAGCACCAGCCCCAACCGCTGTTCCTAAGACAGAAGCGCTGGCTGTTGGTCCAACACCTGACATCATTGGATTCACGCTTGGGTTGCGTTGGTGCTGCTCCACTATTTTCCGAGCAATACTGGCAATATATTTTTCAAGATTCTGAGGATTCAAACTCTGTGTCAAAACAACACACTTTACAGGCCCAGGCCGCACAGGTGGTGAGGTGTCTTGAATTTTCATAACCCAGCCTAACTGTGTAAACATAGCAGACAGTAAGCCATTAGATGTGCCAACGGAAACATAGTCGTTCCAGAAATTTACAGAGCCGTTATTATCAATCATGCCCAAAAAGCAGCCATTGTTGATGAATAATGGAACAGTAGAACCGGTACCCATGTTTAATTCGTGCTTTTCAATACCACCGTTTGCCGTAACCCAAACTGAGCCAGCCGTGCCCTGGTTAGCAGAAACGGTCGTGTAGGTTAAGTTTTCGCCAACAAACATCATGCGGAAATTGCTAAATATGTTGATATTACCGCTGACCGCCAAGTTAGGTGTGCACGCCATAAAGCTTTTGTCGGCAAAGCGCCACGTTTCACCAGGTTTGATATCAACTTGAATAATTGAACCCTGAAGCAGAGGACTCAACACCATTTTCAATGTGTTTGACGTAGGGTTAGACACGGCATTCTGTAAAACACTGGCTCCAGTTATACCACGGAAAAAGGCTCCAAAAATACCATCACTTCCCAAAGTGGCACCTGTATTTAGACCACCGTCCATATAAGCCATTGTTTCCTGGTTTGTTACAACTGCACTGCCAGGGGCCATTTTGAATTGGAGTGTATCATAGCCACCCAGATTTATAACCTCAGCACCAAGGTTTGTAAATGTGCCGGTTACACCGCCAGTTTTAACAGCACCAGATGAACTGATACTGCTGTTTGAAGCAACTACAGCACCCGCTACAGGTGGTTGTCCAACACCCGCCGTAGCGGGAATTTGAACACCCGCCTTTGCCGGGGTTGGCGCAACAGCAGGGTCTCCTCCGCGCATTGTTTTTCTGGGCATTTTTCTAATAAAGGCAGATATTTATAGTTTAAACTATAGAAACAGGTCAAACTATATTTTATATAAATCGTAAATTAATATTTTTTGACGTGTATAAGTGGCCCGTTATTTTTCTTAGCCGCCGTGCGTGGGTCAAAATCCTCACCTGCATCTTGTTCTGCAGGTCGTTGTGCCCAGAATTCCGGCGCCCCAATCTTGAATTGCGGATGACTGGCAGCCTTATACCAAAACACTTGGTCCTCTATTTTGTTTGATTTGGCGTTATTATCAATAACCAGACACTCATAGTTTTCGGTGCATTGGTCCATAATTTGACTAAACGAATCAAAATCTGGAAACATACCTGCAAATTGGTCATACAGGCGCTTGCGATTGGCAATGATATTTTCACGCAAAATGAATACGTAATCAATATTAGTGCGCAGCACTGGCGGAATACCCATACAGTATTGCAGGGCCACAATATACAGAATTTTCCAGTGCCGCCCGTTCATAAACAATGAGCGAACAAACTTATCACGCGTCCAGTTGCTATCATATAAGCAATCGTCCATAATCATAAATGTGCGTGGGTCAACTGAAGTAGTGCCACGTGTTTCGATGTCCTTTGTAATTTTTTGTGCAAGAGTCTTCTGGCGTTTTAAAATATTCGCTATAATTCCAGGATTAAACTCCTCGTGAATAAACAGGGGGGGAACAATAGTACTATAGAATGAGTTAGCGGATTCTGTTCCGCTTATAACCGTACCAATCGGCACACTTCGGTGATGAAACAACAAATCACGAATCAAAAAAGATTTACCAGTATCTCTTTTACCGATAAATACGACAACTTTGTCGTCTTTGATTCGGGTCATATCAAATTTGCGAAGGGATAAATTGAACACTTTTCGGCCACCGCCCGGTTGCTCTATTGTATTTTGAGCTGAAGCCATATTTATTACTAAGATGGAATTCAAAAAATTTCCGTATCCGCACCACAACTGCGGAAAGTAAACAAATCGTCTTCCGATGCTTCAAACAGCAAAATGCCTCCAATGAAGAAGCGTGGTCCAAAAAACCCTAAGCACGTGCAAAGCAAGAAGACGAACCCCCCCACGTCATATCTGCCACGCGCAAAAGTAGTCCCCCGGGAACTCCTGCCTATATTTGCGACGACATCGCTAAGTGAAATCATAGACAGCGAATTTAGCGAATTTCACAATACGCAAGAGTATTTGCCGTCAATATCATTGGTAGGCGATGTAAAATCGGGTTCCAATTTGCATAGTCGCATTGAATCGTTGACAATATCAGGCGAATCCGACGGGTATTTTATTAACACAATTATTGAATTTAGTGATATATCGGGCTCACATGAAGTTCCGCTTTTTCTTAAACGTGTTCACCTTGTTGAACCAATTATGGCCATGCAGGGCGACTATGTTTTTCCTGAAGACGGGGCTTTGCCTCAGCCAGGTCAAAAGTGGCAACGCACGCTGGCCAAAATTCACGACCCATTAAATGAAGCGTATATTGATGCGTTATGCGGTGCTACCATGTCGCGTCTTGTAGAGACACAAACGTCTCCACACTGGATTAAGTTTTATGGCACGTTCAACACACGTGTAGATAAGTATATGTATAACATTACAGGTGAGATTTCGAATTTAAGACATGATAAATGGTTCCAAAAAAATCAGAAAGCGGGGTTATTTACAGTTCGAGTTGTTGGCGATGAAACAGATTATAAAAATCAGGTAGAAATTATCGAGGATGGAGGACCAATTGAATGCACAACTTTAGACGATAAAAGTAGTGTTGGTTCTGTTGAAAAGTTGGATGATGCGGACAAAAACAGGGGCGAAAACGAATTAGAAGATTCTGAATGTATCTCAGATATCCCTTCCACTGATAGCGAAAACGATGGGGAAATTTCCCAGTTGGCCCAACCACGGGTACGACTAGTTAAAATGGATGACAAGCGCTCAAATAGCAGTAAATCCTCTGGCACATCATATAGTTCTAGCTCAGGTTCTGAATCTAGCTCAGGTTCTGAATCCAGCTCAGATTCCGACTCGTGCTCAGATTCCGAATCCGGCTCAGGTTCTGAATCCAGCTCAGGTTCTGAATCTAGCTCGGGTTCTGAATCTAGCTCGGACTCCGGTTCCAGTGGCAGCTCAGATTCCTCCATGCATAATCAATGCGAATACTACGCCGAGTTCGATAATTTTCCTGTTCAAGTGTCAATGCTTGAAAGGTGTGAAGCAACCATGGATTCGTTGCTTGATATTGAAGAATACACTACTGACCCCACAATGATTGCAACTCGCGACGCCCGCTGGTCTGCTTGGATATACCAGATTATTACTGCCTTATCGGTCGCCCAGCATTATTATGGATTTGTCCACAACGATCTTCATACTAATAACATTATGTGGTCTTCCACCACGGAGCCATATTTGTATTATAAATTAGACGGCATAGCCGGTGAAAAGTATTATAAAGTCCCTACATTCGGACGTTTAATGAAGATTATTGATTTTGGACGCGCGTCGTTCTGGTTGAAGGATCGCGATGAACTATTGATTACCGACTCATACGCCGATGGAAATGACGCGGCAGGTCAATACAATTGCCCCCCTTATTATGATAAGCGGGAGCCAAGAGTAGACCCAAACCCGTCATTCGATTTGTGTCGTTTGGCAGTATCAATGTTTGATGCTATATATCCCGAATCTCCACCATTGCGACACCCCGCTAAAATGCTAACCCAAGAAGAGGATAGAATTATGTATGAAACAGAGTCGGAATTGTATAATTTATTATGGATGTGGTTAACGGATGACAGTGGCAAAAATATATTACGCAATCCCGACGACACAGAGCGTTTCCCCGATTTTGATTTGTATAAATATATTGCACGGCATGCTAAGAACTGTATTCCTGCACTTGAGGCGAAGCATAAATACTTCGAGGACCTGTATAAAATAGACAAGGCCTCCATTCCAGACGGAACTAAGATTTGGAACGTTCCGGTATAAAAAAATGCTTATAGTAGATGGCCTCACCAATATTGAACTTTATCAAGAAAAAGTCATATGCGTTATGTCTGCTAGTTTTAGTATTATCAGGTATTAATTGGGGAACCGTTGCGGTATTTAACATAGATGCAGTGTCATCGTTATTAGGAAAAAATACTATACCAACGCGTATAATTTTTGGTTTTGTGGCCATTTGCGCCATTTATGTAGGAATCAGTCGTGATTCATATTTGCCATTTTTAGGCGAAACTGTTTTACCATGCTCTGTTTTACAGGAAAAGGTTCCCGATAAAGCAGACTTGAAAGTCCGTATTACAGCCCAAGCAGGGCGCAAAGTATTATATTGGGCTTCCGACTCATCGGAAGCATCTGAGAAGTTACACACATTGAATAATTGGAAGGAGGCTTACGGAAAATTTGAAAATGCAGGTGTCTCCGTTGCGGATGACGAGGGTTCAGCCCTTCTTCATGTGCGCAGACCACAGGCATACTGGGTACCACCTGGCAGAAAATTAGAGCCTCATGTCCATTATCGTATATGTGCGGATAACGGTATGATGGGCCCAGTGCGTTCTTTATATATTGAAGAACGCGCAGAAGGGTTTGCTTCCGCGATTCATATTTAATCGACTTAAACTGTAGAGTAATTTATATTCTCTGGGGGGATTTACAGCTATTAAGGATATATGGGCATATCGCAACACAAAAAGTTGTTTTGCTAAACATATTTCCACACAACACTCGTGAGTTGCATCGCCTAAACGCCTTGTAATACTCCTAAATAAGTATATCTGATTTTATTAAAACCAGATATAGAATAAGCCCAAACCCGTATTATTCATACACTGCCGATTCGCCACAATATTCCGCAATAACTTTCATCATGGGAATAGTTCTGCATCCAATACCCCACCATGGTGGCCGAACCCATATAAACTCCAAACCATACTGCCGGCAGACTTTTAGGCACATATTAAAATGAGATTTTATGGTTTCTTTACTCAATCCCCTTCCTCCAATATAAGTCTCCATTAAGTATGCTTCAGGGCATCGATTATCAGTGGGTTCTTGGAGTTTATTATAAAACTTCAATATATCGTCTACTGGTCCTGCAGTCAGTATCTGAAGAAAATATTGCTCCAATGGAATTCCACAAATAACCATAAGTTTTTCACTATACAGATGCGCACACCGCTCCAAGAACTGAATATAGTCCAATGGAAACACATCGGTGCGCGTATGACATACATATTTATAGCCTAATTTCTGCGCCTCTAAGGCACCCTGCCGCGTAGCGTAGATTTGAACATTTGTTGAATTTTTATATGGGGGATAATTGCTTAATACAATTTTAAAATTGTTATGGCGCAATATTTCAACCAAGTCCTTATCCTGGTCATGCCATGTAGACACCAATTTATGGCTCACATGTTTATAGGATTCAATAAGATTATCGACAAAGATGTAATTAAGCAGCCCTGTAATAACAACAATGGTTTCAGGCAAAATAGACATATTAGTTTAGACTCTTATCTTCTATTTAGACCGATAATAATTGTTCAACTTCTGCAAGAAGAACTAATCAAATATTACGTATAGATTTCCCGAGAATAGCGTTTTATGATAATTTATAAAATCGTCATAAAATAGAGTTTAGTATGTTAGTAAGGAAAATATTATGGTGGTATATTGATGCATATAAAGAGAAAAATTTATGGCATGAACCAATAAAAGGTGAATATACTATATTTCCACAATCATTTTACAAACGGGTAGCTACTATGCCTGGACAAAAATATCGTAATTTTTGTTTTATAGGTTGTTTTAAAGTAAATAGTCTTGAAGTTACAAATCGAAAGTGGATTATTTCATTTATTAATAGATATTTTAATGAGGATTCTTATTTACAATTTACAGATGATATAACAAAAAAGAATTATACGCCGATGGGTTCTTTTGACAACACACTAATAAAAACAGGTATTTTTCCACGTTTTTTATCACAAGAGCAAGCAAACATATTTGATGAAAATTATTTTTCTGTAATGCTTAGCAGTAAATTTTGTTTATGCCCAGCGGGCGACCAACCATGGTCTATGAGATTTTTTGAAGCATTAATGTGTAAAACAATACCTATATTAGCACATAAATCAGAAGCATGGCGAACCATCCAAGAATCAAAATTAGACTATAAATTTTATCTGTCAACCGAAACAGATTTTGTGTATCGTGAAGATTGGGTTGAACATAATTACGCATTATTTATTAAATATCATACACTAGACCATGTTATACCGAAGCCCTTACAGAAATGTGACAGATTTGATTGCAACTATGTAGTGCATAGGAACCCAAAAAATAATTGCGGCCTTTATTGCTGCCAGTCTTGTAAAATAAAAAATACACATGGTGCTGTTTGTGAAAAACAATTAATGCCTGAATCAGAGTAATTTTTCCAAAAATTTATATTATACCTGACACTATAATATTAATTATCAAATTACAAATTAAACCCAGTTAGTCTGGTCAAGCGTCGGCGCAAACATGCGTTCTAAGCCACCAGTCCACTTTTTAAAATCTTTATACTCCCAAAAGCGGTCATTGCTATAGTCTAAAACACCCTGTTTATCAAAATACGGGTCTTGGCGCCCTCCTGTAACCTCCACGCCTGCACTAATTTTACCTCCTTCCTTGGCTCTGTCAATAGTCATATCCTCATCTCCTTGGTATTTTTCAACACGCATTTTTGGCCGAAGTTCAGCAATACGATATTCATTTTCACCAACTTTTTCTACAACAGGTTCCCAGTTGGGGTCATTTGCGTACATCTTTTTGACCATTTCCGCAACATCCTCCACATTATGTTCGGTTAGTTTTTCTGCAGGGGTCGCTTTAAAGGCCTCCAGTGTGGCTTTTTCGCGGATTTCATTACCATCGTAGTCAGGGGGGTTAACAGTCATACCTTCCATATTTTTGAAAAAGATGCCTGTTTTAGGGTCACGATTTACGCCATCACTGCGTCCAGATACAAATTCGGTTTCAGGGTCAACACGGGCCTCGGCATTGAACGGCAGCTTTGCCCAATCCCACTGATGTTTTGCCGTCAATGAATTAACAGTAGTTTTCGATAGTTCGCTACGTGGTCCATTTTCGCTTTGGAAAACACGAGTAAATTCGTAGTCATCAACCTTATTTATTGGCGTCTTGGCGTATGTTTGTTCCCCCTCAACTTGTGTTGTGAAGACGTTTCCTATGGGGTCTTGACGTTTAACAGCGCTTGCGGATGGCCCAACATCACGGGTACCAGGATCGGGAGAGCCTTTGTTCTGTATTACTTCCACCTCACGTGGTCCTTTGACGTAAGGGGGTATACAAGCTGAACCTGCTGCCAACTGTGAACTGAGCCAAGCTACATAATCTCCCATACTATCAAAGGTTCGGTTCTGCGGTTGAACATGAATGCGCCCGTCGCCCTTTTTCTCTGCAGATAGCGGACAGTCACCATCTTTATCACTGCTGTTAAAGGCCAGCCCCTCATTTACAGCAAAGCCCTCCTTTGTAATAAGTTTTTGAAACATCATAGCATACCAAGCCCCAATAGAACATATTATTAATGCCAGAAGGATTAATACTGCGTAAATTATGAAATTGGTAGACACGACTTTTGCCGGCTTAGCCATCCCTCTCTGAAAAATACCAGTATAAAAGTAGGAGGAAAAATGCTTTCATCGTTGCAGGGTCTATTCGGTAAATCAGACAGCTCAGTAGCACAACCTATATCAGCTTCGGTCGCCCCATCAAATAATAAGGGAGAAATCTCGGTGCGCACTCCCGACGAAATTGATGGGTTAGAAAAGGCGATTAAAGTGGGCCCAGTAATATTTGTTTTTGTGCACGCTGACTGGTGCGGTCATTGCCAGACATATAAGCCTATATGGAAGGAGCTGGAAACGGCTCCGGGACGTCAAGCCAATATGGCTATGATTCACCACGATATGGTTGAGAAGTCTCCGACACTTAAAAATGCAAAGATACCGGGATATCCCACAGTATTAAAGGTCTATCCCAATGGCAGAATCGAAGATTACGATGAAAAGGGCTCTAAGACAAATGCTGTGCCCAACATTCGCGACAAAGTTAATATGATGAAGCAAATCTCATCTGCTATGATTCCTGGTGCCGCTGCTGCAGCAATGATGAATGCAGGACCCCAACCAAAACTAAATAACAGTCGCCGTGTGAATAATAATAGTAACCGCGTCAACAATAATAGTGGTAAAGCCAATAACAGCCGTGCAAACAGCGTTAGAACAGCAAATTTAAATAAGCTCATAAATAGCTTAAAAGCCAACGGCATCCGCGTCAATACTCGTAATACGCTAAAAGCCAACATCCACCCTGCTAGTTTAGTCGCCCGCCGTAATATTGCAAATGAAGCAAAAGTTCATGCCAGCGACCAAGTAGTATTAGCCGGTAATAATGGAATAACAGTGGGCGCAACCCCTCCTCCTAGACTACCTGTTCCCCCCATGACAGGTGGTTCGTTATACGCCATGTTAAGACACAGTCTATTGCGTGCCGGCCCTGCAGTTGGTCTTCTTGCCGCCAGTCAGTACTTGCCTCCCAAGAAGAATCGTGGCTCAACACTGCGCCTTACACGCAGAAGCAACGCTACACGTCGCAATAAATCGAAACACTCCAAATCCCGCAAAAATTGAGTATCATGATTGTATCACATAAAGTATACAAGAAGACAAAAACCAATGACAGACGAAGCTAATAGTATCGTGTTTCAATGTTTGGATTTTATCGCCCGTGATGAGTTTATTCTGAACCAGACAGAAGAGGGTGCAGAAGTAGCATACGATGACCATCTGGGGAGCGACGAGGAGGTGCAGAATCCGGAGCGTCGTTTCAAGCCGAAGCA
>Ga0114975_10000182_pt1 | contig 46864 bp, 41 predicted proteins | sample S_130626_EF_Meta_FD_87031 | JGI IMG/M metagenome (GOLD analysis project Ga0114975, IMG submission 87031) | Freshwater microbial communities from Lake Simoncouche, Canada to study carbon cycling - S_130626_EF_MetaG | ecosystem: Environmental > Aquatic > Freshwater > Lake | place: Lake...
GGAAGTCAGATGGATGCTGCGTTAGACTCCCATTTTGATTTGGGCAGTATGTACACATACAGCCCTGCATCAAAATACTCGCCTGCCTTACCCCATCAGCCTTCGCGGCCTCCTCGTCACGATTAGTATGAAACATCCGGGCTAGCCCGCATATCTCTTCGGATCAATTTCTCAGAGATAGGAGAGCATTCTTGACATGCACTAAATCCGAAGGATGCGTAAGGCCAAACCACGGGTCTTGTGATGGAAGGAGTTTTACGGAAGCACTTTTTTCATGAATCATTTTGTTCACAACTGAAGGGAGATAAAACTCCGCTTTTGGATCATCTAAATGGAAGGTTAAAAAATCAGTAAATTCCTTCTCCAAAAATGAAAAAATAGCTGGAGTAAATCCCCAAAAATTAAGCGAGACCCATTCTTCACCCGTGAGCATGATGCTAGAACCCTCTTTGTTATCAGAGACGATTCCTTCAGCTGTTTTATGAATCGAGGTCTGTTCGGTAATATCAATCATGAAATAATCTTGTGTGGCCCTACAAACTCCTCGAGAGACTTTACCGTGCTCGCTGAGCGTGTTTTTTAGCAAGTAAGCAACCATGGCATACCTATTTTGATCCTGTTCACCATTTGAAATAGAGAGAGAGAGTTGTAATAAGAAATCTTTTAAGAGGAGATAACCTGATGGGCCGTAATAATCATCAGCATTAATAACCACAAAAGCTGAGGTCACCAAATGACGCACCGCAAGAAGAGCATGGCCCGTACCCCAAGGTTTCGAGCGCATTCTAGAAAGTGAAAATGGTTTTGGAAGATCCTTGAGTTCTTGGAAAGCAAAACGAATCGTAATTCCTGGATACTGTTTTGCGTAGCGACTCGCAATATGGTCCTCGAAGAGGTGTGCAATTTCTTTTCTAATTACGAAAACGATTTCTCCAAAACCAGCTTGTACAGCATCATGAATGGAGTAATCAAGGAGCGCTTCACCATCTGGTCCCACAGGGTCAAGTTGCTTCAATTTTCCATATCGACTTCCCATTCCCGCAGCAAGGATGACAAGAGTTAACCCGGATATTTCATCCCGATCACCCTCGTAAGCCGGGAAGCTAGATGGATGCTGCATTAGAGTCCCTTAATAAGAGCTCCCGTTTCTGGAGAGAATTGTAATGTTCCAACAAGCCGTTCATCATTTTTCTCGGCTTTATAAAGTTGTACAATCCAAAGAGGTTTGCCCGTAAGTGCGTCCGTTCTTATGGTGTAGGTAAGAGCGTCAAATCCAATACGATGATTTTTTGCCTCGGTATTAGCAGCCTTAAAAATCGTTCCGGAATCCATGGTAATACGAGTAGTGTCAAGCTGCGGTAAAGACCCTTGACCCTCAAAACTACAAAGAGGTGTTCGCTCGGAAATAATATGATGATCTTTGATCGTTAATTCACGGATTCCTCCTTGTGCCGTAGGATCATTGCAAATGATGACCCATTCCTCGGGTTGTGGCTCTCCATGAGCCCCCCTGATCTCTACTACTGCAGACATCATGTTAGGTCGGCCTGAATCACTGAGCGCCTGAATAGCTGAGGTTGCTGTCTCAGCTGCGCTGAGTGATACAGTCGCTATTTCTAATAATAAAAGTAGTAGCAATGTGTGAGGAATCATGAAAAGAGTAATAGTTATTTTTAAAATTGATAATGATACTTCGTGTTTCAAGAAATCATTTTTTAGGGCATACCCTGTTGTGCTGTATCACGGTAAAAAATAATTCCATGACGGCGGAGATTATTTAAAAAAGCCTTCATGTCATCAGCTGCTCCTTTAGCAGAATCCATTGCTTGATTTCCTTTGTTAAGAAACGTTGCTGTTTGATGCAAGAGGCTATCTATTTGTGCTGTGGCATCATGAATATTGGTGAGGGATTCTTCTATTTCAGCAACTCCTTTTTTATTTAAAATATCTTTATTCAAATGATCCGTAATGGAGCTGATGTTGCTAACAACACGATCTATTTTTGGAACGATTTCTCCTATTTGTTGTTGAAGATCGGCAATATTGGATTCTCGATGACCTTGAATCACAGCGCCTGGTGCAATGCAGTCATTCATGCTAGCTCCTTCTTGAATGGTTACTGTAACATAGCGATCTCCAAGAAGACCTGAACTTCCAATGGAGATGATACTCTCTTTGGGAATTTTTACCTTGGCATCAATCCGCAAGCCAACTGAGACCCCAAGCATGTTGGGTAGAACCTCCGGTGCGATAGCCACATTACCAATATGAGCACCAGCAAGTAATACTTCAGCACCTTTGAGGAGGCCATTTGCATTCGTGTATTCTACTGTGATGGGATAATAATTTTCTGACCATTCACTAAAGCGGCCAAAGTACAGAACGAGGGAGCAAATGCTGGCAATTCCTATAAAGAGAAAAATACCAGCTCGAATTTGGGTAGAAGTTTTAGAGGAGTCCATAAATTTAAAATGTTAATGCATAGAGTAATGGTGGGCGATGCTAATCTATTTTTTAATCGATTTCATGAGAGCGCCCATGAATGAAATCAAGTAAAAGGGGGTCATGAGAGGCATGGAATTCTTGAAGGGTACCAAAAAAATGAATCGTTCCCTCGTGCATTAAAGCAATACGGTCAGCGATATGATTGGCGCTCGTCATATCATGGGTGACAACAACCGAAGTCACTTGGAGCTGTTTTTGTAGGCGTCGGATAAGTTGATTAATAGTATCGGAAACAATTGGATCGAGTCCTGCTGTTGGCTCATCGTAGAGGATACATGCTGGATGGGAGATCACAGCGCGCGCTAGAGCTGTTCTCTTGCGCATTCCTCCACTAAGATTCACCGGCATTTTTTGATCATGCCCGGTAAGGCAAACAAGCTCCAGGGCGTGAGCGACCTTTTCTTGAATAATCTGTTCGTTGCGTTCTCCATGTTCTCGCAAAGGAAAAGCGACATTTTCAAACACATTCATGGAGTCAAAGAGAGCTCCATCTTGAAAAAGCATCCCGATCTTTCTTCGAACTGGCTCCAACTGACGTTCCGTAAGAAAGGAGATATCTTGACCATCAATAAATACTTTTCCAGAAGCAGGCCGAATCAGACCGATAAGATGTCTTAAAAAAACACTTTTACCTCCTCCGCTGCGACCTAGAAGAACTAAGGTCTCACCTCGTTGTACTGAAAGGGAAATGCCATGCAAAATTTCTTGAGTGCCAAAGCGCTGCCGGAGATGCTGCACTTCAATAATAGGGGGCACGGATAGGGAAGAGGGGCTCATAAAAGAGGTGAGTTTAGCGTAATCCAGCAGGAAAAAACATATTAAGAGCCATGGTAAGAAAGAAATTACCAATGAGGATGCAAAGTGAGCAAATGACTACTGCTTGTGTTGTTGCCTTGCCGACCCCAACAGCTCCTTCACGTGTAGTAAGACCTTGCTGACAACTAATGAAGACGATGATCAGTGCAAAAACAAACCCCTTGGCAAGTGACATGACAAGATTATGACCATCGATGAAACGTTTGATGTTTTGTAAAAAATAGATGCTTGGAATTCCTAGAAGACTTGTTGCTACGAAGTAAGAGGAAAAAATACCAAAGAAGACACACTCAGTAACTAAGAGTGGCATTGAAATGAGCATAGCCACAACACGAGGGACCACCAAATAATCGATCGGATGAACAGCAAGAGCGCGCAAGGCATCAAGCTGCTGGGTGACTTTCATTGTTCCAATCTCAGCACTCATGGCTGCGCCAACACGACCAGCAACCATCAGACCCGTAAGTACTGGTCCTAGTTCTCGAAAAAGAGCGACACAAACAACAGGTCCAACAGCAGAACTCATGCTTAATGTTGAAAATTGGTAGAAAATTTGTGCAGTAAATACAGCCCCTGTAAATGCTCCTGTAACAATAACGACAAATTGGGATCCATAACCGATCTCAACTAATTGCTTCACGACTAAAAAAGGTCGGATTCGTCCAGTGAAAATAGCATGAAACGATTCTAGTGCTAAGAGTCCCACTTGTCCTAGGTAGAGAAAAAAAGGAGAAAAAAACGTTTTTTTAACCCATGGTTTTTGAGTGAAAAAATGGACAGGAGAGAAAGTGTTCATAGTGAGGGGATCACTGTAACAGATTTTTAATCAAGCCAGTAGTTTAAAAAACGAGTTAACCCGCCTATTTCATACTAAATTTATTATGGCTTGTGGAAAGCTCATCATTACTGCATTAGTCTCGAATTGTGATTTTGTTGGTAGGGACTCATACAGCCTGGCATCACAATCCTTGGAGCGTCTTGCAGTAAAGTTTTGCTTGAAGTGGGCGAAATATGTAAAAAGACTTTTTTAAAAAGGAAGGTTTGTGAAATACTCCCATCACATGCATCGCTTTCTTCTCTTTTTTTTACTAGGCAGTTCTTTAGTACATGCCACGTTAACAACCCTTCCGAACTCTCTTGAAACACTTCCTGTGCAAGAAAGTGGTCGTCGCAAACCCTACTTTGTATTTGCTGAGGAAACACTTCGGTTTTTATCTGGAAAAACGGCACTGGTCGTAGAAGGTAGAAAAAAAGGGGCTTCAGAAATCATTACTGCTTTTTGGATGGAACCTGAAAAAAAATATAATCAGATACCTCTTATTTATATTTCCTACGCACCACTCAAAAAAATATTGGAACTGCCATTACAGCAATCTCTTTTTAGTTATGAAAAGTTAATTCATCATGCTGGGCTGCAGGAGATGATTGCTCAGGCCGTTGAGGAACGAAAGAGTGATCCTCGTAAGCGCCTTCAAGGTGTTCTCAAGGAAGCTGCCGATATTGGAATGCGGTTGTCCCTTTTTGAAGAACTGAGCAATGGCTCTCTTTTTCGTATTGTTCCTAATAGTCAAAACGATGTTGCACGTTGGGGGACTCTATCTCAATGGGAAGAGAGTGATACCTCCAGCAATGTTGCAATGGCTCAAAATGGATTTCATTTAATGGAGCAGGGATGGAAAAATGCTGATCCTATGATTTTTGATCAAGGAGTTTTGCAACTGCGAGAAGCCCTTGCCCTATTTCAGGTAGCAAGCTCTGTTCCCTCTTGGAAGCTGCAGCTAGAGGTTCTACTTCAAAAAACACATCCTTTCAAAGCTGCATGGATTTTGTATTCACTCTCTGGAGTTCTTATTTTATTTTTTCGAAAAAAATTACTCCTCTACCGCCTGGGTTGGTTTTTTGCTGGGACTGGATTCTTCATTCAATGTATGGGACTTCTCTTTCGTGTTCTTGTAGCAGGACGTCCGCCAGTAACCAACATGTACGAATCAATAATTTGGGTTGCTTTTGGAACTGTCTTTTTTGCTCTCCTCTTTGAAGTAATCTACCACTCCGGTGTGTTCCTTTTGGGTGCTATTCCTGTGGCCCTTGCATCGTTGATTCTTGCCGATAGCCAACCACTGATTTTAGATCCCTCGATTCATCCTCTGACTCCTGTGTTGCGAGATAATTTTTGGTTAACTATTCATGTGCTCACGATCACCTTAAGTTATGCTGCTTTTGCGCTATCACTCGGTGTGGCCCATGTAGCCTTGATTCGAATTATTTTAAATAAAAAAGTAGCAGCATCACTTTACAACTATCTCTACCGAACACTTCAAGTCGGCATCTTGCTCCTTGCTACTGGTACAATTTTAGGAGGTGTCTGGGCAAATTATTCATGGGGACGTTTTTGGGATTGGGATCCTAAAGAAACGTGGGCTCTCATCGCGTTGCTTGGATATTTATTCTTACTTCATGGTCGTCTTGCGGGTCGATGGGGCGGTTTTGGTCTAGCTATCGGCTCTGTCGTGGCTTTTCTAAGCGTTTTGATGGCATGGTACGGAGTCAACTTTGTTTTGGGAGCAGGATTGCACAGCTACGGTTTTGGGGCTGGAGGATTTCCTATAGTGCTTGGTTTTACTGGTTTGGAAGTAGCTATTTTAGTAACAGCATTTATTGCACGCTATCGTCGATAAAAATAGGGTATCAAGCTTCTACAATTACTTCCTCTCTACTTTGTGATGGAACGTAGATAAATATTCATTGTTCCCTCTTTCTCTTTTTTCACATCTGTAACCATGAGGGGATGTAAGCGGTCTTGAGAAAGTGATGTGCCCGTTTCTGGAGGACGCGTTTCTGGAGGATATTCAACAATGATTCTAATTTTTCCTATACGACCTATTGGAAGATCACTGGATGGCAATCGATAACGCAGTACTGCACGGTGCTCCCCTGATGCAGTCACTGTAAAATCTCCTATTAAGTAGAGACGTTCTCCGGTGAATCCTTGTTCTGCAAGCGTAGAGAATTCTGTAGGACTCAGAAGCCGACCCCGCGGCATTTTTCCTGCTTCGTAGAGTGGCCACATACTATTAGTGGCATTCATTGGTACAGGAGTAGTCAAAGGAGTAACTGGTGAAGAGATACTTTCGGAGGAGAGTGTTGTATCGGGAGCAGTAATTAGCGTTGATAAGGCTGTAGGGGTGGGAGTAGAGGCGATGGCTGGGGTGGGAGAAGCCATCGTTGCAATAGGAGTCACTGTCTGCTTTTCTGGAATACCTAGGGAAATAGCAACGGGAGGTGTCTCTGAAGAGACTTTGGAAGGGGTATTGGAGCTCAGAGCAATGGCAGGAAGGGTTGGGGGAGCATTTACCGGAATAGCTTTAGGAATGCTAATGGCTTGTGAAGGCTTTTTAACAATCGTGGAAGAGGGTTGAGGTTGTCCTGGAATAACCTGAGGAACTTTGGCTGTAATTGGTGTTGATTGTTCTTCAGTAATTCGTATAAGAGCGGTATTTGCCGACTGTGTGGAGTTAGTATCGGCGGTGGAGGGTTTATCTGAGTCCAGGAAATTAAATTTTTGAGCTTCAACATCGAGTACATGATTTAGAGGTTCTAATTGTTTTCTAGTGAGAATAGGAAGCCCTCCTTCAATATTAAGGTTTTCAGGGGGCTCTAATGAAAATGTGATTTTACTATTCTCTCGAGTGCCATAGGTCCCATAGAGGAGTGGCATTGTGGTAAACTTGAGGCGTCCCTCAGGAAGCTGATCTAAAAAAATCATGGCTGAAAGATCCAGTGGCTTCTCTAATTTTATTTCTTGGCCTTGAGAGAGTGAGGCCTCTAAAGCTGGGAGATTGTTAAGATTGCTTGTAAAAACTTGCTCTAAGAAAACTTCAGGCTCTTCCATCGACTGTAGAAGAGTCACGACTCCTGGAAAAAAAATATTTTTCTTTGTGAGAGGTAGTACCATAAGCACCTTGTAAGTCCCAGTCACATAGGGAACAAGTTCTTTTGTTTGATGATAATTACGAAGAAAATTACGGAAAAGGGTTTCGTTAAGTCGTTTGACATCGGTGGGAGATAATACTCCATAGCGTTTTAACAGTTGCGATGGTTTTAAAAACTCTCCGCGCGGTGCAGCAGTAATCTGAAAGCGTTGAGGTTCCTCGAGTTTGTGCAGGCGTTTAAGAAGATGATAGTTGCCCGCTTTTTCAGGATGTCCAAAAATATAAAAACTCCCCATCCAACAAAAAAGGGTAAATCCAATGAGTAAAAAAATAAAAATTGTCCAACCAAATATACTATCAACTCCATGAGGCAAAGCACGTCTTTGGACAGAAGAGGAGAAGTTACGATAATGCCTAAAGGACATGGAACAAACGAGTAGAGATCATAAATAATCAATCACTGATGAAAATATTTTTTAAATGCCAAAGATCATGACGGATTCTTACTCATCATTCATGACTTCTGCTAGTTTTTTCTTTGGGTTCAAAAGAAGTGCCACAACCACAGCTGCGAACCGCTTGGGGATTAAGGATACGAAAGCCACTTCCTGTTAATCCCTCCTCATAGCCAAGGATGCAATTGTCAAGTTGTGCAACGCTCGGAGCATCTATAAAAATGAGTGCTCCCTCTTGGGTGATAATTAGGTCCTCTTTGTGTGCCGTTTCAAGCGTCATGATATATTGAAGGCCAGCACACCCTCCTTTTTCGATGGCAAGACGGAGGCCTTGGGACTCATTACTTTTTTTTTCTGCAACAAGTTGGCATATATGTTTTGCAGCCTCTGGTGTGATTTCTATCATTGTTGTTATGTTTCAAAGATGGTGAATACTTAACCCGCATATTTCATACTAAATTTATTACGGCTTGTGGAAAGCTCATTGTTACTGCATTGGTCTTGAATGGTGATTGAGGTGATAGGGACTTCTACAGCCCAGCATCACAATCCTTCATTCGCCTTATCCCATCAGCCTTCGCGGCTTCCTCGTCACAATTAGTTGGAAATAGGCGGGCTAACGGATAGTTTAAACAACTCTTTACGCTTTAACCTTGACGCTTTACCCTTTCTCTTTATGGGTTCTATTCGTCTTCTAAGTGATCTTGTAGCTAGTCAGGTAGCGGCTGGGGAAGTTGTTGAGCGTCCTGCTTCGGTCTTAAAAGAACTTGTTGAGAATAGCATTGATGCTGGAGCTCAACGTATTGAAGTCCTCTTCGCTCAGGGTGGCCTTAAAGTGATTCGAATCAGCGATGATGGTTGTGGCATGGATCGCTCCGATGCTCTTTTATCGTTAGAACGTCATGCTACGAGTAAAATACGAACGCTAGAAGATCTCTCTGTGATTGGAACCCTTGGGTTTCGAGGAGAAGCGGTCCCCAGTATTGCAAGTGTTTCTCGTTTTCGTTTGAGCACACGTCCTCGTACGGAGGACTCTCTTGCTGGAACTGAGGTTATTGTTGATGGAGGAAAAATCGTCGGTGTTTCTGATTCTGGACAAGCTTATGGCACTCAGATTGAGGTTAAGGATCTTTTTTATAATGTCCCTGCACGACGTAAATTTTTAAAAAGTGAAAAGACCGAGACGGCACATCTTCTTGAACAGCTTCAAATATTAGCTGTTGCCCATCCCGAGATTGCCTTCACCTGCCTCCATGAAGAACGAGAGGTATTTCGCTTAGCAGCTACAAATTCATTAGCAGTACGTTTACGTGATTTGTATGGAAGCTCTTTTTTACAAGGTATGACTGAAGTCCAACACATCGAGGTCGAGGAAATCAACGTTCATGGTTTTTTAGCCCGACCTGGGGAGGGCCGTTCTGATCGCTCTCAACAACTTTTTTTTATCAATGGACGCATGGTGCGTAGTCCTCTTTTATCAATGGGGTTGCGTGAAGCCTGTGATGGTATTTTGCCTAAAGGACTCCATCCGCAGGCGGTTCTTTTTTTTCAAATGGACCCTGCGATAGTCGATTGTAATGTGCATCCTGCGAAGCGAGAAGTTCGTTTTCAAGAGCCAGGAAAGATCAAGGTAGCTCTCTTGCGTGCTGCTCAAGAAGTCATGGGAAACTATGCTCGAGTGACCACTCCTCTGCCACTGCAAGAAATGGGCAGGCCCTATTCGATGGTAAGATCTGATGCTGTACACCCCTTTTTGCCTGTGATTCAACCTGCATTGGTTGAAGATGGTTCCACTTTTGTACAAGAAAAAAATATCTCTTTTCCTCCTGAAACAGAGGATCAAAATAAACAGCCCTCTGCCGATGCACTTTTGGAGCATCAGGGATCAGGTTCTTGTGAACCCCCCCCATATCGTTATGTGGGATCAATCGCAGAGCGCTATTTTGTGCTGGAGGAAGGGGATGGTTTTACTCTTGTTGAGGTGCGTGCAGCATTAGAACGAATTACCTATGAGAGGTTGAAAGGCTCATTGGCTTCTGGGATGTTGGAACGTCAACAGCTTCTGCTTTCTGAAATCATTGAGGTTTCGGCTTCTCAATGTGCCTGGATCATGGCGCATCAGGCTTTTTTGGAAAAAGCAGGTTTAGAAGTTGAGGCTTTTGGACAAGGAGCCACAGGACATGCTAGTAAAAGTATCAAGATTGACACAATTCCAGTATTGCTCAAAGAGGTCCCAGTAACACAGCTCGTGCATGAGCTCATGAGTGATATCCAAAGTGAAGAGGCCAAAACCAAAGATCCAGTCCTTCAAGGAATCAGGATGAGTGAAGAGGCCCTTGCTCGTTCAATAAGTCGTATGACCGCAAAGGCCCAAAAAATAGCCTATGACGAGACAACTGCAATGATGCTCTTGGGCGATCTTATAAAATGTGAATTTCCTTATGCTACTCCTTCAGGACGCCCAACCATGCTTCAGTTTTCAGAAGCAGAGATAGAGCAAAAATTTCGGTGTTAGCGCCTCATGACACTTCAGTATGAAATATGCGGGCTAGAGTATCAAAACTTATGAGGCAACAGGGCATTTCGCATCGGTATTCTTTTAAACTTTTCAAATATGAGTTAATCATTAGGCTTCTCGATTTATGAGTTCTCAAGAAAAAGTTTTGGTGATCCCTCGTTCTCTTTTTGATCAGTTAGGTTCCTTTCAGGGGCTTCATTCCAACATTGAAGATTATTTGCCCCTTTTCTTAAATCCCCTTCATCACTCTTTTTTACCACGGACGAAGGCAGAAGAGGATCCTGCTTTTAAGCAGATTATTCCTTATATTGTGCTTACCTGTGGTGATCGTATTCTTCAATATCAACGTGGGAGTGGCTCTGGGGAGAAGCGTCTTTTGAAAAAACGTTCTCTCGGTATTGGAGGACATATCAACGATGAAGATAGTGAAGGGAGCCACTTCGATGCAGCAGCTTATGAGCGAGCCTTGCGGCGGGAGCTCCAAGAAGAGTTGAATTTACTTTCTTTTCTTTCCACAACTCCCATCAAACCCATTGCTCTCCTAAATGATGATTCCAATCCTGTCGGGGCAGTTCATCTTGGAGTGATCCACCATTGTACTCTTCTTTCAGAGGATGTATCAGCGAGGGAAGCAGCGATCGCTGAATTGGGATTCTTTACGTATGAGGAACTACTTGAAAAGATTGAAGAATTTGAGACATGGTCTCAGATGGTAATTCGAGGTTGGAAGAACTTATCTAGAGCATTCTAAAAATAGTTAGTGCCCCGCATTGCTGCGTCCTCTGGTGCTCGTTATCCTCCCATGCTACCAATCATTGTCATGAGCGGTAAAAAAAGAGCAATGACAACAGTGCCTACCAAACAAGCAAGAAGGAGAAGGAGCAGAGGTTCTATCAAAGCCATCAGTTGTGTTGTACGATGATCAACTTCTTGTTCATAGAGGGTTGCCACCTGAAGGAGCATTTCAGGAAGCTGGCCAGTTTCCTCACCTACAGCCACCATGCTCATCACCATCGGTGGGAAAAGATTGCTGGCTTGGAGTGGATAAATCATTGAATCACCAGCTTGAAGGCTCTGATGGATCATCTTCATTGCACCCTGAATGGCTCTATTATCCGAAATTGTTTGAGTGATCTGGAGTGCTTCGAGTGGGGGAACACGATGCAGCATTAATGTCCCAAGGGTATTAAAACATTGGGCAATAAAATGTTTTTTGAATAATTCCCCTAAGAGAGGAAAATATAAAAAAGCTCGATCTAGGAATCTACGAGGAGATTCTAAAATCCATGCAATTCTAAATGCTATAAAAAGGATTCCAATCAACAAGGCAATGAGCTCACAGTGACTCCCTCCATAACGACTTACTTCGAGTACACAATGGGTGAGCGGCGGGAGTGTTCCTCCTTCTAATGCCTCAGAAAAAACAAGTTCAAATTTCGGAATAATGAAGGTGACTAGAAAAATGACCGTGAGCAGTGTCATCATGAATACAAGAGTTGGATATACAAGTATCGAGCTCATTTTATTTTTGATTTTTTGCATCTTCTCTTGGAAAGAGACCAATCTACTTAAGACGGTACCAAGCATAGCACTCATTTCTCCTGCTCGAATCATCGTGAGATACAAAGATGAAAAAAGACGAGGGTGCAACTCTAAGGATTCACTTAAGGTGCTACCGCTTTGGATGTTTTTTATAACCTCAAGTAGTGTCTTCCTAAAAAAAGGATGAGGCTCTTGTCGTGCTAAAATTTCCAATGCACGCAAAAGGGGTAATCCTGCTTCAAGCAGAAGAGCTAACTGCCTTGTAAAAAGTTGAAGAACAGAAGGTGGAGTTCTTCTTTTTAAAAAAAATAGTCTGATCATTCCTGTCTCTTGGGGTGAATCATAAATTGGGTTATTTTTTGTGCTTCTTCCATGAGAAGAAAAATAGCAATTGAAATAGAAAAACCAATCAAGCTCGAGACAACTCGCTCCAAGCTAACATGTAAGTTACTATCAGGTGCAGGTAGCATGAGCACCGAGTAAGAAAACATGGTGCTGATGGCACGAAATAGTAATTGTTGTGAAACATAGTAGTGAGCTAACCACTCAAAAAATCCAAAGAGGCAGCCTAGGCTAAGAAGATAAATGCCAAAATCATTGGTCCATGCCACAAAAGCGACAATATAGGAAATCGAAATTATTGCTCCCAAAACATACCCTACCATTTTTTTTGCAAATGCTTCTTTAGAGCGCTCGAGTTCTAGATTGGTTATGCCAGCAATGCTAGCAATCATAAGCCGGGTAGATTCACCTGTCTTAATAGAAAGAGCGACAATAATGGAGGTGAAAACAACAAGAGCAATGCTAATGACACTAGCAAGAGGGGAGCGCAAGGAGGGATTATTTGTGGCAATCAATGTTCTTTGTAAAATCAGACCCACTCCATAGGTGACGATGATTGGAATAATTGATTGAGATAATAATTGAAGAGCATCCATGACTACATCGCTAGATGAAATGCCAAAAATGGCCTCAATACACATCACTGCAAAATAAGCACTAAATGCGTATGCTGTACCTGTACCCAAACGATTTAAAAAAAAAATATACCCAACTGCACTGATGAACCCTATCAAGAAAAAATAAACCCAAGGTGACTCTGAGAGTAGCGTCATCAGTAGCACAGCACTAATCACTCCTAAAGTGACAGATCCTATACGAAAAAGAAAACCTTGAAACGATGGGACTGGCAGGAGCGAGAGGGAGGCCGACAAGCTGAGTGCAATGTAAGCATTAGGAACATGTAATGCTTCTACAATGAAGACGGTAATAGAGGTTCCAAAAGCAGCAGAGAGAGCGAAGGTAGTTGCCTCGTTGTTAACTGTTGCTTTGAGTGAACTCATAGCTCCTTTTCTTTATTAAAAAGTGGAGGGACAAAAGGGACAAAATCGGGTTCCTGAAGTAATTTCAATTGGTTTCCAAAAGGGGTTGTGCGTGTATCAATAATCACTGAGGCCTTACCCCCTAGGCGAAAATCGCCCTTCTCCTGTTCTTGAAGCACAATACGAATAGGAAAACGTGTTGCTAATTGAATAAAATCAAAGGTTGGGGGAACCACAGCAAGAACGCCTCCTTCTCCCGCAGTATTGCGTGAGGCTCCAACGTAAGGAAAGACTCCTCGTGAAATTCCTTGGACAATGCCAGAAATAGGAGTGTGACGTTTTGCCATTAAATAAACTCGAGCGCTTTGGCCCTCTTTAACATGATGAATGTCAATTTCCCGAAAGTTGGCAAGAACATACCAAATACTTGAATCAACAATAGTAAAGAGTTGTTCCCCTTTTCCAGCATAGGAACCAGGAGCAATCTTAAGATTTGTAATATAGCCATCACAGGAAGCATAAATCTTGCAGTAAGAGACATGAAGTTCTGCATTCCAAAGTTCTGCCTCGGCCTCTTCAATATGGGTATTTTTTCCATTTACTTCGGCCAGGTTATAGACAGCTTGCTCCACGAGCGCTTCTGATTCACGAACTAAGGCAGTGGTGCTTTCTGCGTAGGATTGGGCCTGTTGAACTTGATCGGCAGAAGCAAAGTTACCTTCTAGGAGTGGTTTTAATCGTTCGTAATGCATGACAGCATAGGATGCTTGTGCTTCTCGATCACGCAATGTGGCTTTGGCTGCATGTATTTGCTGCTCGAGTCCCTTGACCTCACTGCAGACGAGTTCTAATTTAGCTTTGGCGCGTGCTGCCTCTGCTTCATAAGGGCGTGAGTCGAGGGTCATAATAAGATCACCTCGTTTGACTTTTTGATTATCCACCACATGAAGCTCCACAATAGTTCCTCCAACTTGAGCAGCAACACCGACTGTATTTGCCACAATTTCAGCATCGTCAGTACGAGGAAAAGTTTGAATGTTATCCCACACTTTGATGATACCAATAAGCACCGTCAGAAGAATGATAGCTCGAAAAATAAAATGAATAATATTCGGATGTGATAGGAAATTGCTCCACGAATGAGTCGTGCTCAATAAGGCTGGTTGAGTTGATTGGGAATCTTCACTCATCGCGCTGCAAAAAACAAAAGCCAGGTCCAGAGTGTAATAGCACTGAATATTGCAGGAATCATTACTATGTGGGGTTCCAGAACGGAAGAACATTCCAAACGATGGGAAAGGATTCCTAAAAACCAGGTTCCCAAGATACCAACGAACATACATGCGAGCCATGCAGGAAAATAAGCTCCGGCAACATTAATCAGAGGATCTCCGCTAAATTTGATGATTGCTAACATGGGAATGGTTTTAATGGGGGAATACAGAAAAAAAACTGATAGATTTTCTAAGGGGGTACCAATTTAAAAGTAGCTGTCGTGGAAGTTGAAGGGTAAATAAGATTTAGCTTGATGACCAATTTAAATTTTCATGATTAAACTAGCTATTTCATACTGATCATGAAGAGGAGGTCGCGAAGGCTCACGTACCTGGTCCTAATAAGCTTTGCACGGCGCCTCATGACACTTCAGTATGAAATATGCGGGCTAATGTTACCACAGAAGGATCCCTTTATGTTTTAAGTCTATCTGGTGGTTCACTCTTGAAAGAACCGGCAAAAAAATTGATATTTTTCTAGCACATCGCTCTTTCAATGACCTCTCATTAATGAATCAAGAAGTATGAAATATTCACTCATTGTTCTAGCCCGGATATTTCATCGCGATTACCTACGGAAGCCGGGAAGTCAGATGGATGCTTCGAGCATTCCAGCTTCCGTAGGTGATTGGTATAAAAAATCCCTATTTCTTTTGATCGTTGCGGCATTTTTTTCCCCTGTCTTTGCGGTAGAAGTCATCGATCCCTCGGGCAAAAATTTATTTTCTTCTCCTAAAGATAAAAGTTTTATTTCTCATGAAGCGGCCTTAGCTGCTGCTTTTCATCCTAATGAAAAGTATCACTTGGGAAGCCTTATTGATTTAGCTCTCAAAAATAATCCTATGACTCGGGCTGCATGGAGTCAGGCCAAAGCAGCCTCTGCATCGGTAGGGGAAGCTCGTTCTCTTTATTATCCCTGGGTACGATCCGATTTTGTGGGGGGATACGATCAATCCTATCTTATCCCTGTAACAGGACCCAACGGAGCAAATCGCACTCAGGCTACCGTTTTTTTAAGCATGGAATATATCTTGCTTGATTTTGGGAGAAGGGATGCTGATGTGCAGCGTACGATCGCAATTTTTCACGCCCTAGGACTTACTTATCAACGTACATTACAAGAGGTCATTTTTAATGTTCAAAAAAATTATTTTTCATATGAAGCAGCCCTTTGGAAGAAAAAAGCAGCCGAAGCCAATCTTGTTTTTACTCAAACATTAAGTGACATGATTGTTCGTCAAAGAGTTACCGGACTCACTGCAGACCCCGAGGAATTAAAAGCACGTAAACGTGTTCTCGAATCTCAATATGAAGTAGAGTCCGCAATTGCCGTTGTGCGCAATACATTAGGAGAGCTCTGTATCACTGTCGGCATTCCTGCAAATAGTCCATTGGAGTTTGTGGAATCAGAAAAACCTCCCTCCACAAAAAAATTACGTGGTGATGCCAATGAACTGATTCAAGAAGCTCTCCGCTTGCGTCCTGATCTTGCAGCACGAGTGCAGGAGCTTAAAGCCAGTAAAGAAGCAACAAAAAGAGCCATGTCTGATTTTTTCCCAACCATTAAAATAGAAAGTCAATATGCTAATACAACGTTTGGATATCAGGGCTTTCAACCCAACTCTACTGCTAATGGCTACTTTAATGGAGTGGGTGTTCCCTACGGAAGTGCTTATGTAACGGCACATTGGGATCTCTTTGATGGATTTGATCGTGTCTTTAAAATGAAGCGTCGTCAAGAGGAGGACAAAGTGGCAGAACAAAAATTAAGAGAGACGCAACTTGATACAACGCGTGATGTTTGGACTGCTTATAATAACAGTCTTGCGGCTGCAGAGAGAGTCGGGTACGCAGAAGGGTTTGTTGCATCAGCAAATGAATTCTTTCGTTCTATTAGTGCTGCAACAGAAACAGGACTTGCAAATGTGACCGATTATTCTGAGGCGGGAAGTAATTTAAGTTTAGCACAATCAGAATTAGCAACAGCTGTCTCTGATTATTCTACAACACTAGCAGCCCTGGCACTAGCGGTAGGATCGACCGCACCATCATCAAAAGTAGTACAAGAGAGCCTGGGGGCTCCTGGTAAAGTCACAGGTCATCTGCTTTCAAAAGAAGCGGCTACATTTAAACCCAAGATAGCCTATTAAAAAAAATATTTTAACTCTTGTCAGGATAAACTCTCTTTGTTAAATTTCCCGACCCATGCCTAAACCCATTGCCCGTAGTAAAACTAAAAAGTCTGTTGCCAAGCGATTCAAAATCACTGCAACAGGGAAAGTCAAGCGCTCTAAAGCTGGTCGTCGTCACTTATTGGAGTGTAAGAGTTCTAAGTTGAAACGTAACATGGGCAAGTCAGCAATCGTTGAAGATTGTGATGTTAGTCGTATCAAGCTTAACCTTCCCTGGGGTTGATTCCCTCATAAATTCTGTTGATGCAGCGAGAAACTATGTCGTGTCGGTGCTCGCTTCCTCGAGTACTTCATGTGCACTTGATTGCTGAGTGCTGCCACTTCTTGTTTTTCATTTGCCTCAGCGTCTTTCTAAGACAATCAACATGCTGATTTAAATTTTAATTCCATTTTTTAGAAGAATTGAGATGACATGAGATCACCTAAACCTTTAATCTTTTAAATCCCTAAACATTTGTTCAGTTCTTTCTGACGAAGGAACCAAACAAATAAAACCGATTCATGGATCTGAATGTTCATTTTGAATATTCTAGCCGAGCAGGTGAGTTCCTGAATCATGAATAACAAACAGCCTGCTCGACGAGGCTCCTTGCTAAAAGCAAGGAGAACATACAATGCCTAGAGCCACTAATTCACCAGCTAGTCGCGCACGCCGCAAGCGGGTTATCGATGAAGCCGCTGGTTATCGCGGTCGCCGTTCCAAATTGTTCCGCTATGCTAAAGATGCACGGATGAAAGCCAAATATTGGGCCTACCGTGATCGTAAAACGCGGAAACGTAATGTTCGTGCACTTTGGATCACACGTCTCAATGCTGCTGTCCGTGCCCAATCTTTGACTTACAATCGCTTTATTGAAGGATTAAAGGCAGCCAATATTCTTCTCGATAGAAAAGTTCTTTCCGACATCGCTATTACTGATGAAAAGACATTTCTTGAGATTGTTTCGAAGGTGAAAGCATCATTAGCTGCAAAGCATAGTAGCTAGTGGAGAGAAGAGAGTGCGTGAGCATCTCGGCCTCCACCACTAAAATAGTTTCTAGAAGTTGAAAATAGCTTTTTCAATCACCGTGCTTTTGCGTGAAATCTTTGATTCAACAACAACAAGATGCTTCCTTAGCTGCCATTAAAACAGCTTCTGATGCTGCTGCGCTTAAAGAGGTACGTCTTCATTATCTTGGAAAGAGTGGTGCTATTTCTTGCTTAAGTGAGCAAATGCGTACTCTTTCCAAGGAGGAGCGACCTGCGATAGGACAACTCCTAAACCAATGGAGAAATAGCTTTACCGAGGTTCTTGAGGCTAAAGAAAAAATGCTCCTGGATCAAGCTGATGAAGCTTCCTTTGCGTCACTGGATCCGAGCTTGCCAGGAACAGCTTCATGGCAAGGGGCTCTACATCCACTCACCCTTCTTACCAATCGTATCGTACAGATTTTTCGTCGTCTCGGTTTTGCGATAGCTGAAGGACCTGATATCGATGATGAGTGGCATTGCTTTGATGCCCTCAATACCCCGCCTGATCATCCTGCACGTCAGGAGCAAGATACTTTTTATCTTCCTGATGGACGCCTGCTACGGACGCATACCTCCACTGTTCAGATTCGGGCGATGGAACAAACATCACCACCTTTGCGTATCATAGCCCCTGGGGCGGCCTACCGACGTGATGAAATTGATGCAACCCATTTATCTCAATTCACTCAAATGGAAGTTCTCTGCGTGGGAGAGGGCATTACCCTTGGAGATTTAAAAGGAACGGCTGAGTTTTTCTTTCGTGAGTTATTTGGACCCGAGACAGAATGTCGTTTTCGGCCGCATTTTTTCCCTTTTACTGAGCCAAGCTTTGAAATCGATGTGCGCGTTAAGCCTGCTTTCTTAGCTTCAAAATGCACTCCTGCTTCTTTCAAAGCTGAGTTTCTCAAGGAGGAAAAATGGCTAGAGCTTGCTGGCTGCGGTATGGTCGATCCCTCCGTTTTTGAGGCAGTGAATCAACAACGTAGTGATCAGGCCTATGATCCTGAAAAGATTTCAGGCTTCGCCTTTGGATTTGGCTTGGAGCGCCTTGTCATGATCCTAACTGGGATTTCTGATATTCGGATGCTCAGCGAAAATGACCTTCGATTTTTAAAACGATTTGCTGGGGAGTTTTAACTCGAATATTTCATACTCCATTTATTACGACTTGTGTAACGCTCTATGGCTACTACGTTGCTCTCGAATTGTGATTGGGGCGGTAGGGCTCATACTGCCCAGCATCCATCTGGCTTCCCGGCTTCCGTAGTAGATCTGGATGAAATATTCGGGTTAGCCCGTTCATGTAATTTCTAAGTAATTTGACTATACAATCCAATAATTCATTCTCTGATGAAAATCTCTCTCTCGTGGCTCCACGATTATCTTAAAACAACGCAAACCGCAGAAGCGCTAGCAGAAACGTTAACACGCTCTGGAATCGAAGTGAAGTCGATCACTACCTCCGGAGCTAGCATTGCTAGTGTGATCGTTGTTCAGATTCTCTCTTCGGAACAGCATCCTAATGCTGATCGCTTGTGTGTCTGTAAGGTCGATGAGGGAAGTGGAGTTCCACGTCAGATTGTGTGTGGTGCTAAAAATTACAAGGTAGGAGATAAAGTGCTCCTTGCCCTACCGGGAGCGGTTCTTCCAGGTGGAATCAAAATTAAAGTGGGTAAGCTTCGCGGAGTAGAGAGTGAAGGAATGATGTGTAGTGCAAAAGAACTTGGGCTAGGAGAAGGGGGGGAAGGGCTTCATATTCTCGATCCTAAGACCGTTATTGGGACTGAGTTTGGCGCGCTGTTTCCAAGTGATACAATTTTGGAGTTAGAAATCACTCCAAATCGTCCAGATTGGTTAGGACATGTTGGTGTGGCTCGTGAAGCTGCAGCTTTCGGAGCTGGGGAGTTTTTTCGCAATGAGGTGATACTCCCATTAGTAAAAAAAGAGAGTTCTCGTGCTGCTATTGAAGATTCTCATGCTTGTTCCTTCTATAGCTTACGCTCTATTTCCAATACTGCAGTCAAGACTAGCCCCTCATGGTTACAACAACGCCTTGAGGCGATTGGATTAAGAAGTATCAACAATATCGTTGATGTTACAAATTACGTAATGATGGAAATGGGGCATCCGCTGCATGCTTTTGATGCTGATAAAATTCAAGGAGCACTCACGGTTCGTTTTGCAACGGAGGGAGAAAAGATAAGCTTGCTCGATGGAAAAACATATTTACTACGATCTTCTGATCTGGTGATTGCCGATGAAAAGGGGGCTCAAGCCTTAGCAGGGATTATTGGTGGTCTTGAAAGTAGCGTTACCAAAGAGACAAAATCCATTTTATTGGAAAGTGCTGTTTTTAATTCTAGCATGATTCGCGCTTCTGCTCGTGCTCATGGATTAGCAACCGATGCTTCCTATCGTTTTGAACGGGGTTCTCAGGCAGATAATGCTAGAGAAGCTTCAGCACGTGCTACTGCTATGATCATTGAAATTTCAGGCGCTGTAGCATCTCATGAAGTTAGCATCGCTGGAGAAATGCTATTGCCAACTGAGGTCCTCTTTCGCTTCGATCGTTGTCGTCAGCTGCTTGGAATTTCTCTTCAAGATGAAGAAATTTCTTTGCTATTAAAAAAATTTGGACTCTTTTCCTGTGACACGGGGTGGCAAATCCCTCCGTGGCGTCTCGACCTCACGCGTGAAATCGACCTCATCGAAGAAGTCGCCCGTCTCTACGGGCTGGAATCGATCAAGGCTCGTACGTTAAGTTTTTCTGTTCCTTCAAGTCCAACCGATAAGATCCATGATTTTATGATGCTTTTGCGTCGGCGTTTGATTGCTAGTGGTTTTTATGAAGCCCGTACCAGTGCCTTAGTTCCACTAGAGAGCTCTTCCTCTGAGGCTCTGAGGCTTTGTAATCCATTAGGGGAACAACAATCGGTTTTAAGAGCAGGCCTGATCTCCGGATTACAAGAGGTGGTAAAGCATAATCTTTATCAGGGAGCACATTCGGTTCGCATGTTTGAAATGGGAAAAGTTTTTGGCAATATCACTAAAGAGGAAGAACGGATCTTAATTGGCCTTATCATGACCGGCAACGCCCTCCCTCTTTCCTGGCGAGAAGAAGTCCCGCGCTCGCTAGATCTCTTTGATTTAAAAGGAGTCCTTGATCATTTAGTTCCAGGAAAAATGAGTTATCGTCCTTCCGTACGAGCATTACCCCCAATAATGGCTAGGATGCTTGATGTTTTTTGTGATGGGCAATACTGCGGATATATTGGACTCATGGCTCCTGCAATGGCCCGTAAAATCACGGTGACAGGGCAGGAATACTCTCTCAGTGTTGCTGAACTCGAAGTGACTGCTCTTCAACATGCCGCAGAACGTGATTCATGGAAAAAAGAGGAGGGGCTTTCAAAACTTCCAACCATCACGCGTGATCTTGCAATGGTAATGGACACGCTAGTACCCTACGAACTTCTTGAAAAAGAACTCCAAGCAGCGCAAGAACCACTTCTTAAAAAGATCATCCCTCTTGATATCTTTATGGATCCTACTGGAGAGAAAATTGCAGTAGAAAAAAAATCAGTAACACTACAATTAACATTCCAACACGAGGATCGCACCTTAACTACTCAAGAAGTCACTTCTGCCTGTGATCGATTGATTGTTCGGCTCCAGGAGCTATTAGGTGTTGAAGTTAGATCGTAGATACATTAGCATCTCTATGCCCTGCGGTGTTCGAGATACCGGTATATATTGCTCCCGGACCTATGTAAAACATTACGGAAATCTCTACTAGACGAAATAATGACATGCCTTTATTGGACTTCAGCATTTCGATTAGCGATATCCACCTTTTCTTAATGGAACGGTTTAGCATCCTTAACGGCATTGCGGGGCACTTTCTTCCTTGCCATGATTAGCATGCACTATTCTGACTGCATTATGCTGCTCAGAGATTCACTAAGAATCAGTATGAAATATGCTCTGATAATTATGGCTCGGGATATGCCTTAATAAAGCGACTGAGCCAAATGCCTGGTGGAGTGATATGGCGCTCATGGGTCTTTTTATCGTAGGAAAAGAGCCCAAACTGTCCATGCCATCCTTCGGTCCATTCGTAGTTATCAACGAGTGTCCAAGGAAAATAGCCTCGAACATCGACTCCGTCATTGATAGCACGCCGCATTTGAGCGATGTGATTGCGAAAAAAAGAGATGGATTTCTGGGCGCTTTGAGTGGCAATTCCATTTTCTGAAACAACAATAGGCTTGTGATAGCGATCACGAATACAACAGAGGGTCCGATAAAGTCCTTCAGGGACAATTTCCCAGCCCATCTGGGTGTACTCGGAACTTCGTTCTCCCATAGGACGTACTAAGAGTTCACGAATACTGGAGCTTTTGGAGTAATAATAGTTCACACCAATGATGTCACAGGTATCAACAACCTTGTCGAGGTGGTCGTAGTTTTGTCGTTGATAAATATTGTAAATAAGGGCAGTAGGGTCATGAGTGAAGGAACGCCTGCATTCAGGGAGTGAATAAATTCCCATAATGATGGCATCAGGACGTTCTTTTCTCACGATTGCAGCGGCATCTCGAAACATAGAGGCTGCAGTATTCATCGCTTTTTTATAACCCATAGGATGAAGCAGAAGTCCTGGTGGCCAATGTCCAGCAATCCATCCAAGTTGCAAGGCCCCATTGGGTTCATTTTGTGGAACGTAAATCTGTACGTAGGGAGCAAGGGCATGGACGGTTCTTTCCATGTGAGCATGCCATGCTTTTTGAACATCAGGATGCGAAAAGTTAGATTGGTTTTTCTTTTTTCCATCATAAAGCCAATCTGGAAAAGTAAAGTGCCAGAGAGTGACAATGGGTTCAATACCATTGGCCTTGAGACGGCGTGCCATGGAGACGTACTGGTTCAAGGCCTCATGATTAATCACTCCTGGATGGGGTTCAATACGAGCCCATTCAATACCGAAACGAAAATGATTCACTCCGAGTTTTTTTGCTGCCGCTATATCTCGATCAAACTCACTCCAAGAAAAAACTGCATCATCTCCGCGCGGCGGTACTAAGCCCTCCTCGGCATAACGATCCCAATCAGTTTTAAAATACCATGATGAGTTACGTGGATAGCCGCGATCTTCATTTTGAAAAGAAGCAGTAGAGATGCCCCACCAGAATGGTTCCTTGGGAAGTGGCTTCAGGACAACTTTGTTAGCAGGTGTGTGATAATGGCCTGGTGCAGTAACACAGCTACTAAAAAAAACAAGAGTGAGGAAGCAAAAGAGAATTCTTAACATTGGTCTCGTAGTGAAGATGGATGCTTGATATGAAAGTCAACTACTAGTAACTAAGGAAGTCATCACATATGAAGCAAATAATTTTATTACTACTCTTTTTGAATACCTGTTTTGGAATTTCTTATGGATTAGACCGCCTTTTACCTGATTTAGTGATTATGAAAGATGGGACACGCTATGAAGGATTAATCATTAAAAGTAATGCCAAAGAAATTATCCTCCAGCAGTCCTTAGGAGAACGAATTATTAATAAAGCCTCCGTGCAACGTATCAATGATGCTGATAAAAGCATGGTCTACTTTGCTGATCTTGTGGACCCAGATAAGGCTCCTCCTTGGCGAATGATGGTTCAAGACCTAAGGTGTAATGATATGGTAAAATCTTTTTTTCAGATACCGGCTACCAGGATCGATGAAGGGTATTTAAAAAATGTCCCTTATCTCTCCTTTCAAGTGAACAATCATGGAGAGATGAATGTTTATGGAAATCCTAAGGATCCTGCCTGCGTTGAGCTTGGTAGCTATGCACGGGGAGAGCGGCTAGAAAAGTTTCAAGAACTCGCACGAGAATTTTTGGCAGGTTATATTTCTTCACGTTCAGCACTTGCTACCTTTTATAGTCTTAACCTCAAGGGGGAAGAGAAACGTGCAGGAAAATTTATTTTTAAAATTAAGCCGCCTACCGAATCTGACTCATTCGGGGCATGGTGGATTTCCATTTATGATCCAGAGCGGCTTGCCAAGGCTCGTTTGAATGATGCCGAATATCAAAAACTCACATTACCTTTTGATCAAATTCGAAATAAAAATGGAGTATTGAAAAAAAACAGGGAGCTACAGCATCATGATTTCCTTCAGACATCTATGATGGATTGGTTTGGTAAGCTTCCAGGATTTTACGGTTTTTACCGTGATGGAGCGAATCAATTAAAGGTTGTTCCCTACATCTCCTCTTCCAACTAAAACAGAGATGACATTTCTAAAAACCAAACCGATGCGATGTTATTTTTTTTCAGTATTAGTGATTTTATTTTTTCTTACCGGTTGTGCATTGCACCCTTTAGGACCTCTTGATAAAGCACCAAGGCATCAAGCTGCAAAAAATAGTGGCTATCACCCTTTTGCCTGGGGGATCTCAACGAGTAGTTTGCAGTATGAGGATCGTTCTAAAAAATCGGGAACAAAAGAATATTTTGAGCGTGATTGGGATATTTTGGTTCAAGATAAGAAAGCTCCTCCTGTTGGTAACGCACTCTACAGCTGGTCTCATTTTGATAAGGATCTTAAAGCACTCAAAAAAATTGGGGTTAATTCCTATCGTTTTAGTATTGAATGGGCCCGTGTTGAACCTCGTCCGGGGGAGTACAACGAGGAAGCAATTCATCGCTATGTTGCGATGGTACGGAAGCTCAAGGAAGCTGGGATTGAGCCCTACGTCTGTCTCTGGCATTTTACGTTTCCTTCTTGGTTGGTGGACAAAAAAAATGGTGCAAATACAAATTGGTTGAATCCTTTAGCACGCTCACATTGGAATCGCTATGTTTCTAGAATGGTCCAGGAGATGGCTCCCTATGCCACTTATTACGCGCCTCAAAATGAACCCAATGGTCAAATTTTAACTGCTTACATCGTGGGCTTATGGCCCCCCAATCACACTTTAGATTTTCAAGGTTATAAACAAGCCATTGCTGTTAGTGCTGACTTTTTCCGTGATGCTGCTGCTCGTATTAAAGAAATCCAACCAGATGCGAAAATTGTAAGCATAGAGGCTATTCCTTACTGGTATCATGGTCCACTTGATCCTGGTGGGATGATATACAACACGGTTGAGCACAATGCGTTTGATCATCTTGATAAAATCTACGACGTCTGTGATATCATTGGATTTAATTATTATTACAGTCAGATAGCCGGTCCTCTGAGCATGTTAACTCAAGGAAGTCATCGTGGAACTCATTTTACCATGATGGGATGGCATATTGATCCACCAGCTCTTGGGAAACTGATTCGTCAAATTGGAAAGCGCTATGATAAACCGATGATGATTACAGAAAATGGAATAGCCACTTTAAATGAGCAAAAGAGGATTGAATATCTTCATGACCACATTGCACAGCTTCAAAAAACACGTGAAGAAGGATACGATGTCAAAGGGTACTTCATTTGGTCACTAGCGGATAACTATGAGTGGCACTACGGATATGTTCCCAAATTCGGATTGGCAACAATGGATGAAAAAACTTTCCAAAGAAAATTAAAATCTTCTGCTTTTTACTACCGTGATGTCATACGTGCATCTGAAAAAGCAAGAAAGGTTGTTCCAGATCCCTAATAGAAGCGTTCTCATCAAACGATCAAAAAGAGTTAACCCGCCTATTTCATACCGATTCTGCTGCGGCTTGCGAAAACCTGATGGATACTGCGTCAGCTTCGAATTGCTCCTCGGGCAGTATGAGACATACAGCCGTCGTCGCAATCCATCACCTTCGTTGACTCGCTTGCTCCCGCTCGTCTCGCCCTTTCAGGGCAGTCTCCACCGCAGTCTCCCGACCGCCGGTGGTGTCTGCATCTGGATTCGCGGCGCCTCACGACGAACCAGTATGAAATATGCGGGTTAACCCCTTATTTGCTTCTTCTAGGAGTTTGCATTTGAGTCAATATCACTTCTGCGATAAAATACTGAACCTATGAATCATCTCCCCCTGTTAGCATCGACTTTATTCTATTTTTTAAGTTGTTGTTCAGCAGTTGTTAGTTTTCGCTCCGGTGAATTTCGTGCAGGGCGTTTTAACGTGATCACTATCGCCCTTGGGGTCATTGCTCAAAGTTGTTTTTTAATACAACAGGGAAAAATTGATCAGGCATGTCCGATTCGAACGCTTCCTGAGATTATCATTTTTTTGAGTTGGGCTATTGGTGTTTTTTATCTCGTGATTGGAACCACCTATCGTATTTCGCTCATGGGCACTTTCACGGCACCGCTTATTCTTGGACTTCAATCGATGGCACTTCTTTTGCCTGCCGAAAAGATAACCTCCATGATGCCCATGAATCCGTGGATTGAAGCGCATGCTGCTGTGTCGCTCGTAGCCTTTGGAGCCTTTGGATTAGGTTCTATTTCAGGAATAATGTTTCTTTTCCAAGAGAGACAACTTAAGTCACAACATCCCGATCCTATTTTTCATCATCTTCCCCCAATACGTATTTTAGAAGAGGCGACTATTCGGTTGCTTTGGATGGGATTGATTTTGCTTACAGTGAGTTTTGCAGCAGGATGGATAGGTTCCCGCTCCATTTCAGGAACGAAATTTGGGGTCTCTCTTCTTCTTTGGGGAGCCTACTCACTCATTCTTATTTTAAATCAAAAAAATCGATTATCCGGACATCGTTTTGCTTTCTTCGCAATTTTTATTTTCTTTTGTGCACTCATGATTCTCCCACTCATCCGCTATCTCTCTGATCTTGCCGTTAGATGAATATCTTCTGTGCAGGTCTCAATTATAAAACGACTTCTCTTGAAATAAGAGAACGCTTGGCTGTGAGTGATGATGAGATGGAAAAATTACTACGTCAAATCCACTCTATTGAGGGTGTTTTTGGAGCTGTCGTTCTCTCAACGTGTAATCGAGTTGAGTTTTATGCTTCAACCTTGTGCCCCCTTCAGGCACTAGGTGGGTGTCGTTCTATTCTTCAGGAACAAACAGGAATGGATATTCCTCTTTATCATTACTCAACTCCAGATGCCGTTCGACACCTCTTCAGGGTTGCTAGCGGTCTTGATTCCATGGTTATTGGAGAGACAGAGATTTTTGGACAAGTGAAAAATGCCTACTCATTCTCTGCCAAAAGAGATATGACCACCCATACGCTACATCGTCTTTTTCAACATACCTTTCGTGTTACAAAACATGTGCGTACAGAAACAAACATTACTCGTGGAGCCTCTTCAGTTGGATCGGTTGCCGTCCAGCTTGCAGAGAAAATCTTTGGAAAATTAGAACAGTGTCGTGTGATGATTTTAGGAGCAGGAGAGATTAGCGAACGAACGGCACGTAGTCTTCAATCTCGGGGAGTGAGGAGCCTTATCGTCTCTAATCGTCATTACGATAAAGCGGTTGCCTTAGCCGCTGAAATGGGAGGTATGGCCCTTCACTTTGATCATTGGGATAAAAATATACTCGATGTGGATATCATTATTAGCGCGACTGGAGCACCTCATGCCATTCTCACTGTTGAGAAACTCAAGCCACTTTTAAAACAACGTCAAGGACGCCCCCTCTTTATCATCGACTTAGCAGTGCCACGAGATGCGGAGCCATCGATTAACAAGATGGAGGGAGTCTTTCTCTATGATATCGATAGTCTTCAAAAAATTGCTTCTGAATCGATCGAGGTTCGCCGCCAAGAAGTGGTCCGTTGTGAATCACTCATTGAGGAAAATGTGAGAGAATTTCTTCGTTGTATGAAAAATAAAACACTCTTTCAGCAAGCTCACTAAAAAAAGAATTTTTTTATCATGGTACCCACATCTTTTTATATTGGAACTCGTGGAAGTGCTCTGGCACGGGCTCAGACAATGCTTTTTTCCACTCTGTTGCAAGGGGTGCATCCCAATCTCCAGTTAGAACAAAAAATCATTACCACAGTAGGGGATGCCCATCCTAAAATGGCTATTCATCAACCGACATCCGAATCGAGCGGCCTTTTTACTCGTCAGCTAGAAGAGGCATTGCTTTTGCATGAAATCGATTATGCAGTCCATAGCCTCAAAGATCTTCCTGTGATCATCCCTTCTGGACTCAAACTTGCTGCGATTCTTCCACGGGCTAGCAGTAGTGATTTACTCATAACACTCCGGCCGGGCGGGCTTGCAGCATTACCCTTGAACGGGGTTCTTGGAACAAGCAGCCCTCGTCGTACTGAAATTTTAAAAAACCAACGCACTGATCTTTCTTTTATGACACTACGAGGTAATGTTCCAACACGATTGCGCAAACTTGCTATGAATCAATCTCACTATCCTCTCGACGGCTTGGTGCTTGCCCGCGCAGGGCTGGAGCGGCTTGGATATGATTTAAAAATAAGTGAGGGTCAGGGAGATTTTATTTTTGATCAGACCAGACTTTTTGTTGCTGAGCTTGGGATGATGCTCCCTGCTCCAGGACAGGGGGCCATCGCTATTGAGACACGTGCTGAAGAGAGTTCCTCCTCTGCTGCGGCCTATGCAGCTGCACTCCATGATGAAAAGACGGATCGTTGTGTTACTGCAGAACGTCTATTACTTCATTACTTAGGAGGGGGGTGTCATATGGCTCTGGGGGCTTTAGCAACGCTTGATTCAACATCAGATCACCTTCATCTTAAAGGAATCTATTTCTCATCCGCAGGAGCTCCAGCTCGCAAAGGAGAGGCCACTGGCAAGACTCCAGAAGAGGTGGCTCTCCTTGTGGCACTACAGCTCGGTGATAAAATAGCTTTCCAGGGCTCTAATACTCTATGAATCAAAAATCAACTTCTCCTAACTCCAAAAGAAAAATAAAACCTCCCCAAAAGCATGATGGTATTTGTTATCTAGTGGGGGCAGGTCCTGGTGATCCTGGGCTCCTCACTCTTCGTGGAAAAGAATGTCTCTCGCGTGCTGAGGTTGTTCTTTATGACTATCTTTGTAACAAAGAGCTTCTTCGTCATGTTCCTCCCAACGCAGAAAAAATCTACGTTGGCAAGAGTGCAAAAAAACATGCTCTACCTCAGCAAGAAATTAATGAGTTGCTTGTGAAAAAGACACAAGAAGGTCACCGAGTTGTACGTCTTAAGGGAGGAGATCCTTTTCTCTTTGGTCGTGGTGGAGAGGAGGCTGAAGCCTTAGCACATGCCTCTCTACGTTTTGAAATTGTCCCTGGGGTTACCTCTGCCATTGGGGGACTTGCTTATGCTGGCATTCCGGTTACCCATCGCAGTAATAATTCTCAACTCACGATTTTTACTGGTCATGAAGATCCCTCCAAAGAGGCCTCATCCTTAAATTATCACTCCCTAGCGACAGCTCCTGGAACCAAAGTCATGCTCATGGGTGTTGAACGATTGAGTTCGATTACGCATTCCTTGATTGCTGCAGGAATGGAATCAACAACTCCTGTAGCCCTTGTCCGATGGGCTACAACAGGCCGTCACAAGACCATTACCGGAACGCTTGAAACAATTGCTTCTATTGCTCAGGAAAAGCAATTTTCAGCTCCCTGCATTGCTGTTTTTGGGGAGGTTGTTTCTCTTCGAAAAAAACTGAACTGGTTTGAGACACGTCCCCTTTTTGGACGTTGTATTGCTGTCACTCGTACTCGCGATAAAGCTAGTGAATTGGTTAAGCTCTTACGCGAGCTCGGTGCTGATGCCTTTGAACTTCCTACCATTCGTATAGAAGCGATTCAAAAGAAAGAGGAACGAGAAGCCTTTGCTGAGGCTGTTACTGCTGCCCATCAGTATGATTGGATTGTCTTTACAAGCCCTAATGGAGTGACTTCTTTTTTTGAAGCCTTTTATCTCCACCATCATGATGCTCGTTCATTAGGAGCAGCGCGTATTGCAGCCATTGGTCCGGGAACTGCAAAAAAAATAGAAGAGTATCGTTTTTCAGTAGACCTGATTCCTCCTCAATTTGTGGCAGAATCCTTACTCGAGGAGCTGAAAAAAGTGAATGTAGAAAATCTGCGTATTCTATTACCTCGGGCTAGCGGAGCTCGAGAATTATTAGCAATAGCTCTTGAAGATCTTGGAGCCATTGTCGATGACGTTCCTGTTTACGATACTCTTCCCGAACTCAATGATGAAGGTGGGGGGCTTCAACGTTTTTGTGAAGAGAAAGTCGATATGATCACCTTTACTAGCGGCTCAACAGCAGAACATTTTCAGGAACTCCTAAAGAAAAGAGGATTCCCATTTCCTGCTAACTGCGCTACGGCAAGTATTGGTCCGGTGACCTCAAGTGTGATGCAAGTACTGGAGATGCCTGTGAGCGTGGAGGCCGAAGAGCATGATATTCCTGGGCTTGTGGAGGCGATTGCAAAATACTTTACTCCCAAAGTTGAAATCTAAGTTATTTATTTGAACCTCTTTTGTACTATGGGTTTTTTGTTACGCATCTGGTTGTTATTGGCTCTTCTTCCCTTGAGTTCTTTACTGGGAGCGACTTCAGAAACCACATGGACTCTACTCTCCAACCGAGAGTTTGGAACAATCAACCCTTCTGCTGTACTACGCTCTTTTTCTTTTAAGAATGGAGTAGAGGAAGACGTAGAAATGAATGCCCTTATTTTTCAGGAGAAAGATTTTTCGCTGCTAGTGATGGATTATCCATTACAGAATAAATCGCTTTTAGAAGCAGTCAGAGAGGCCTCGTGTAGTGCTGGGGTTAACGGTGGATATTTTCAGCTCAGTGGGACTCCTTTGGGACTTCTAATGCACCATGGAACAATGATCCATCCATTACAGCATGCAGGTATTCTCAGTGGACTCTTTGTCAACACACCTCATGGGATGAGTCTGCTTCGCACTGGAGAACCTATTCCTCCTGATGCTACTGAAGTGCTTCAAGCAGGCCCCTTCCTTTTTGATCATGGGCATCCAGTCATTGGCTTGGAATCAACAAAAAAGGCGTACCGAACTTTTTTAGCAACGAATGGACAGGGGGTATGGATGATGGGTGTTATCTCACCAGTGACTCTTGCTGAGGCCGCTCAAATTCTTTTTACTCTTCGCTCTACCCCTATTCCTGGACTAACAACAAAATTCCTTACACGAGCCTTGAACCTCGATGGAGGCTCCTCATCCGGTTTATGGGCTGATACAAAGCCAATCTCTTTTTCGTTTCGTACTGATGTTTGCGTACGAGATTTTTTGGGATTGAAAGTAAAAAAAGAGCATTAGTGTATTCAAGCGCTTCTATCATGCCCTTTGGAATTTCATGAACTAAACTTTTGAGCTAGGAGAAATCTTCTTATAAAAGGGTAAGGTCGTCACCACGGCTTTGTAACGCTTTCCGCGGATATCGATTTCCAAAAATGTTTCTAACTTAGTGAACTCGATTGGGAGATAAGCCATGGCAATTCCTTTTCCTAGAGAGGGAGAAAAAGCACCGCTTGAAATTTCTCCAAGCAGCTCTTCTCCAGAATAAATCTGATAATGAGAACGAAGAGGTGGGCCCTCTTCACATAGTTGGAGAGGGGTGAGTCGTTGGGTAACTCCTAAAGCAGACTGCTGTTTTAATACTGCACGACCAATGAACTCTCCCTTGAGGGGGTCATGGAGGGCTACAAATTTTTCAAGACCTGCTTCAAGCGGTGTTCGCTCCATTGAAAGATCGGAACCATTCAGTGGGTAGCCCATCTCAAGGCGTAAGGTATCCCGTGCTCCAAGGCCACAGGGCTTGGCTCCAGCAGCTACAAAGGATTGCCACAGGGTGAGTCCATCCTCCTTAGTTACAAAAATTTCAAAGCCATCTTCGCCAGTATATCCAGTACGTGCTATCAAAGCTGATTGATAACCAGCAATAGGAGCAATTTCATTTCGTTTCAGAGGCTTGAAATCTGGAAGTACTTTGGTGAGGATTTCCTCAGCCTTTGGCCCCTGCAATGCAAAGGCTGCTAGCATTTCACTTTTGTTTTCCACAATGAGTGCTCCCTCGTGGGGGAGCTCTTTGTTTAACCAGGTAACATCCTCTTCAAGCCGAGCTGCATTGATCACAAAGAAAAATTCGTTTTCCTTGGTTCTATAGAGAATGAGATCATCAATGACCCCTCCCTCATGATTGAGCATTATTGTGTACTGCCCACGTCCCACAGCTAATTTTCCAACACGATTGGTAAAGAGGGTCTCAAGCCACTGGGAAGCTTGTTCACCAGATACAAAAACTTCCCCCATGTGCGATACATCAAAAATACCAGCACTGGAGCGTACTGCTTCGTGCTCCTCCTTAATGCTTGTGTAGTAAACGGGCATGGACCACCCTGCAAAATCAATCATACGTCCACCAGCTTCACGGTGTGCTGGTTCGAGAGGAGAGTGTTTCATTAGGAAAAATTCAAGTAGGTGTAAGAAGATAATGTTCGCTCGTATTCGCTAAGTAAACGCATTCCTTCATTAGGCTTCAGTCGGTCACTTTTGATAGCAGCATCGAGTTGGGTTTTAATGCGACGGACCATTTCTTTAGTATCCCACTGAGTATGGGTTAAAACGCTACCTACTGTTGTTCCTGGAATCACTTCTTCAATGTAGTAACCATCTTCTTCATCTTCATCTAAGAAGACATGCATTTCATGAACACGCCCAAAAAGATTGTGATGATCCCCCATAATATCTTGGTAAGCTCCAGTGAGGAAAAATCCTAAATAGTAAGGCTCGTTAGGGCGAAGTTCATGGAGTTGCAATGTAGGCCTTACATCTTGAAAATCGATAAACTTCGCAATTTTTCCATCAGAGTCACACGTGATATCAACTAAAGTTCCTGAGCATTCTGCTTTTTCATGGAGACGATGAATCGGCATAATAGGAAAAAGTTGTCCTAAGGCCCAATGATCAATGAGGGATTGAAAGACTGAAAAATTACAAATTAATTGATCTGCAAGTGAGATTTCAAGCTCCTTCACCTCTTCTGGAATATATTTCACTCCTTGATAGAGCTGCACCACCTGAGTAGCAATTTCCCAGTAAAGAGCATCGATTTTGGCTTTGGAGCGAAGATCAAGTAATCCTAGCTCAAACATCGATTGTCCTTGATCTCGGATCTGTTGGGCTTCGTGGAGGTGTTCCTGCCGTCTTTTTTTGTTGAGGGTATTTCTAATTTCCAACATTTCACTCACAAGCTTATGATCTGAAGGTGCGGCAATCACAGAAGCAGAGGCATGATCTTTTTCAATAGCTCCAAAAGCCTCTACAATTAAGACGGAGTGAGGTGCTGCGATATATCGTCCACTTTCACTTACTAAAATGGGATGAGGAACCTTCTCTGAATCGCAGACCTCCATGATATTATAAACAAGAGCCCTTGTATATTCGTGAACCGAGTAATTAGCAGAGCTATCAAATGAAGTTCGTGACCCATCATAATCAATGGCGAGACCACCACCGACATCGAGATATTCAAGGTGATGTCCCATTTGATAAAGTTTGGCATAAAAGCGAGTGGCTTCGCAGGTTGCTCGGTTAATTGTGCTAATATCTGGGACTTGAGATCCTACATGATAATGGAGCATCTTGAGTGCCTCAGGAATACCAGCAGCATGGAGAATATCACTCATCTCCACAAGCTCTGCAGTATCAAGTCCAAATTTAGCATTTTCTCCACCGCTTGTAGCCCATTTTCCAGCACCTTTGGAAAGGAGGCGAGCTCTGGCTCCAATAAGAGGGGTCACTCCCATCTGTTTTCCAAGTGCTAAAATCTGATGAAGCTCTTCGAGTTTTTCGACAACTAAAATCACTTTTTTTCCAAGCTTCACTCCTAATAAAGCTGCACGAATCAATTCGAAATCCTTATAGCCATTTCCGATGATCAAACTCTCTGGATCATCATGCACAGAGAGGGCAGCGATCATTTCAGGCTTACTTCCAGCCTCCAAACCAAAGTGGTATTTTTTTCCAGCATCTACAATTTCCTCCACAACTTCATGAAGCTGATTCACCTTGATTGGAAAAACTCCACGATAAACATTTTTGTATCCAGCCTCTTGAATAGAGCTTTCAAAAGATTCATTAAGTCGACGCACACGATCACGCAAGAGATCTTGAAAACGAATTAAAAGGGGAGCGCGCAATCCACGTTCTTTTCCCTCTGCAACAAGTGCCATTAGATCGATGGCTTTATCCTCTTCACGTGTTGGGAGAATTGCAACGTGACCTTGCTCATTGATCTTGGCGTAGCCTTCAGACCATTGATGGATATTATAGGAGGAGGTGCAATCGGCTGCAGGTTCTAGCACGTTATCAAATGGAGGAGGAGTTAATTCAGACATGAAGGATATTAAAGATAGAGCGTGGCTGCAGTAAGATGTTATTTATTTTTTGAGGACTCCATCATGAACCATGCATGCGGCCACAAAAGCCTGAAAGAGTGGGTGAGGGGCATTGGGCTTACTTTGAAATTCTGGGTGAAATTGAACTGCAATGAACCATGGGTGATTAGGAATCTCGATCATTTCAACAAGGTCTCCATCTAATGAGGTTCCAGAAACCGTAAGACCCTCTTTTTCCAATGATGCACGATAAGTGTTATTAAATTCAAAACGATGCCGATGTCGCTCTGCAATTTCATAGCGACCATAAATACGTTGAGCTGCAGAGCCCTCTTTCAAAATGGTAGGCCATGTTCCTAAACGCATAGAGCCCCCTTTTTCAGAGACTTCCTTTTGCTCTTCAAGCAGACAAATCACAGGGTGTGGAGTGGAGGGATCAAACTCTGTACTGTTAGCCCCGGCAAGCTGACAAACATTCCGAGCAAATTCAATGGTTGCAATTTGCATTCCTAAGCAGAGCCCAAGATACGGAATAGAGTTTTCTCGTGCATAACGAGTGGCAGTGATTTTTCCCTCAGTACCTCGGTCTCCAAAGCCACCTGGAACAAGAATTCCAGAGACATGAGCAAGATACTTTTCTGGGCCATAGCGTTCGATTTCCTCAGCATCCACGACCACAATGGAAATACCGCAATCATTGGCTCCTCCAGCATGTGTTAATGATTCATAAATACTCTTATAGGCATCTTGTAATTCGTATTTGGAGATAATGGCAATTTTTACATGATGAGTAGGATAGACGATTGTCTTGACTAAATGGCGCCATGCCGACATCTCAGCAGGAGGACTCTGAATTCCAAAAAGGCGACACACCTTTTCATCAAGTCCCTCTTGCTGGAGTAAGAGGGGGTATTCATAAATGGAGTGCTCCACATCACGAGCTTCAATGACTGCATCCAGTGGGACGTTACAGAAAAGGGAGAGTTTTTCTCGTACTTCCTGATCGAGTGGACGCTCTGTCCTACAAAGCAGAACTTGGGGTTGTAATCCGATTTCACGCAGCTTTGCTACACTTTGCTGGGTGGGTTTTGTCTTGAGCTCTCCAGCCGCTTTAATAAAGGGAACTAAGGTCACATGCATGAGAATTGCATTCTCAGGACCGACTTGAAGAATGAATTGACGGATCGCTTCCAAGAAAGGCAGCCCTTCAATATCTCCCGTTGTTCCTCCAATTTCTGTGATGAGGATATCTGCATTCATCGTTTCTTGAAACAAACGGATACGAGCTTTGATTTCATCGGTGATATGAGGGATCACCTGAACTGTTTTTCCTAAGTAATCTCCACGCCGTTCCTTAGAAAGGACCGTCTCATAGACCTGACCACTCGTCACATTGTTGGCGCGAGTCAATATCGCATTGGTAAAACGCTCGTAATGTCCTAAGTCCAGATCAGTTTCAGCACCATCGGCAAGAACATAGACCTCTCCATGCTGGAGCGGATTCATTGTCCCAGGATCGACGTTGAGGTAAGGATCAAGCTTCTGTAACGAAACACGTTGTCCTCGACGTTCTAGCAATGTACCTAACGAAGCAGCTGCAAGGCCTTTTCCAAGAGAGCTAACAACCCCACCTGTGACAAAAATGTATTTCATGTACCTAAGAACATAAAAGATGTCTGCAGAAAATCCAGCTTCGTGATAAAAAATTTTTCGAACTCGAATGTTTCATACTCCTTATAACGATCAGTATGAAATATCCGGGCAAGGCAGGTGTTCGGTATGAAATATTTAGGCTAGTGCCTGTGCCAAAAAATTGCGGCGCTCGCTATGTTCCTCGTCACTTAAAACAGAAACGGAGGTGCCAACGATCATTTTAGGAAGTTGAATCCAAGAGCGACATCCCCCAAAACGTTTCTCCATGGTGATTTGAAATGGAATATCAAGGCGATAGACACGAACAAAAGCCACATGAATCCCAGGAATATTTTTCTGATGTTTTTCGGTATAACCAAAGCGCTCTTCAATGACCGACTCCTCAAGAATATGAAAAGAGGCGAGACGAGTTAGCTTCTTGCGATCGGTGATAAAATCATTCCACTCTATTGAAGCCATATACTCCAAATTGAAAACTTCGGGAGCTTCCTCTAAAATTGCAGAGGCACGCAGGGGACGTATCTTTTCAATTTGTCCATGAAACCATGTCGGAAAGAGAAAAAATTCGGAGTGCTTAAAACCAAATCCCTCTTTTCCCTCAGCGATTCCTCCCTTGCGTAGTAAAAGACTTTGATCTCCAGAACCAAGCGCTTCACAAACGAGAGCCCATTCTTTGAACGCAAATGGTTCTATAGAATTAAAAGCATTCCTCAACATGATAGAAAAATAAATGCTCTCACCTTATTTTACAAGCATCCTAAACGGGAATGAGTGATGAAGCTGAGTGCACGACACATTAGTATGAAATATGCGGACTAGATTACTTTGTTTTTGATTCTCCTCGAGGCGGGCTAAAACGAAAGATTGTTTCGTTGGGCTTCATGAGGTCGAGTCGATCTCGAGCAATGAGTTCTAGGTATTCCTTGTCGTGTTGAAGTAAATAGAGCTCCCTTTCTCGATGGGTCGTCTCTTTTTGTAATTTTGTTAATTCATTACGATCTTTTTGTAATGTGTGGCGCATTTGCGAGAGTTTTTTCCATTCTGGATAAAAAGCCATGAGCACAAGTGCCAAAACACCCAAAAATATGAGCATGAGCAACAGACGGTTAATTATTGGAAGAAGCGTCGTCTGTTTCTCTCGCCTGGAGGTACTTTGATGAGTACGAGATCGGTGCATGATGTTCGTCAAAACTTGTAATCACTACCCCACATGGGGCTATCGCAAAAAAAGGAGCTTGAAATAAGACTTTAGGAGAGTGGCTTTTTATTTGTTTTGCTCTTCCTTGGCAGCACATCTCGTAGGATCCAAGCTCTCTTTGAGATGATACATTTCAACCAAAGATATTATAACAGGCGTTCTTTCCAAGCTCTTCTTCGATTCGAAGAAGCTGATTATACTTGGCAATTCGGTCCGTACGGCAGAGTGAGCCTGTTTTAATTTGGCCAGCGTTGGTTGCTACTGCAATATCCGCAATGGTGGTGTCTTCCGTCTCTCCCGAGCGATGACTGATCACACAATGATAGGAATTTTTTTGGGCACACTCGATCGTGTCAAGTGTTTCAGTTAAAGAGCCAATTTGATTGACCTTAACTAAGATGGCATTAGCAACTTCCCTTTCAATTCCTCTCCGAAGGAATTCAACATTAGTGACAAAAAGATCATCTCCTACAATTTGAATTTTTTCACCGAGCACCTCGGTCATTAACTTCCATGTCTCCCAGTCATTCTCAGCACATCCATCTTCAATAGAGATGATCGGATATTTATTACAGAGTTCTTGGTAATAGCTGATGAGCTCACTACCAGTACGTTTGGATCCATCCGATTTTTTAAAATGATAGATTTTCTCTTCCACGTTATAAAATTCGCTTGAGGCAGCATCAAGTGCAATGAACACCTCTTTTCCTAATTGATAACCAGCTTTCTCAATTGCTTGAGATATGAGGTCTAGAGCCTCTTCAGTCGACTGGAGCTTCGGTGCAAAACCACCTTCATCACCAATCGCTGTGGAGAGTCCTCGATGCTGGAGAAGACCTTTTAAGGAATGAAAAATTTCGGTTCCCCCGCGAAGTGCTTCCGAAAAGGAGGGGAAGTTGCGTGGTATAATCATGAACTCTTGAAAATCAATCGGTGCATCCGAGTGAGCGCCACCATTGAGGATGTTCATCATTGGTACTGGTAGTACTTTTGCGTTGGGTCCTCCAAGATACTTATAGAGGGGCATATCAAGCTGTGCTGCGGCTGCATGAGCCACGGCAAGAGAGACTCCAAGAATGGAATTGGCTCCTATTTTTTTCTTCGTAGTAGTGCCATCAAGGTCCCTCATAAGCTGATCAATCGTGACCTGTTCTAATGCATCGTGGCCAAGAAGCTCCTCTGCAATAGTAGTGTTAACATTGTTAACAGCAGTACGAACTCCTTTTCCAAGATAGCGATTCTTCTCTCCATCGCGAAGTTCCAGTGCCTCGTGTTCCCCTGTGCTTGCACCACTTGGAACAGCAGCGCGCCCTAAAGCGCCACCGGCGAGTTGAACTTCAGCTTCAAGAGTAGGATTGCCACGAGAGTCTAGAATTTCTCGAGCATGGATGGAGGTGATGATGGTGTCATGCATATTTTTAAAAAAGTGGAAGATAAGAAGTTTGAAGAAAATTTACAGAAAAATGTGGGGCTCCAAATAAAAATCGTCACAATGAAGGGCAGATCAGCAACGATACGAAGAGGGGCTGCTGCCCATTTTCTATGAATCTACAATTTACTAAGGAGGCTCTTTCTATTTCTAACTCTCGATGCTCTCAGTAAAAGGTTCAATTTTTTCAATGATCATCGACCGGTCTCCTTTTTCTGCAGGGAGGGTGACTACATCGCCTTGAGCATGACCCAGCAAAGCTTGTCCAATGACTGCTTGATAGGAGACCCAGCGTTTTTCTGGTGCTCCATCCCAAGCTCCTAAGATAGAGTAGCTCTCTTTTTCTCCGGTAACTTTATCTTGTAGGGAAATAACGGTTCCAATGGAAACAACAGAAGTATCAGGATTTTCGAAATTCGTTCCACGAGCTCGATTTAGTAGTAGTTCTAGCTCCCCTTTTTGACGAAGTAGGACTGTTTGTTGTTCTTTGGCAGATTTAAATTCAAAATTTTCACGCAAATCTCCGTAGGAACGAGCAATAGAAATATCTTTTGTGTTTTGTGGAATTAATTTGTTAACGAGATTTTCATACTCGTTCTTGCGTCGTTCTAAGCTTTTCCAAGAAACAATAAGATTTTCATCACGAGCAGCGGAATGTTCTTTTTCTTGATGCCCTGTTACCAGCGATTGAAGCTCAGGGTGAGTTTTTAAAATACGTGCTAAAAGGGAGCGACGGTCAAGATCATTAAAGACAGGACTCATCATAATTTTTCTAATGATGTTTCGTGCTATGTCATCATGTGCTGATGATAGAAGATCTGCAATGAGTTCTCGATCAGTAAAAAGAAGCTCTTGTAAGCGATTCCCTTTTTTTCCCTCCAGATGCATATCCCGTTCTAGGGAGGAGATAATAGCTGAGAGAAGCTCACTATTGATAAATTCAGGGAAGGTTTTTTTCCTCTCCTCGCAGATCCAAGAGAGAAGATCCGAGCTAGCGGAGCGATCTTGGATCATCCGTCCCAGGATGGAGGCAAAGGCAGCCTCACTATTATTTTCTTTAAAAAGAAGTAATATCTCACTTACAAGTCGCGGTTCTGCATGGCGCAAGAGTTGTGTTGCCTGATCCTGCCATTTCTGAGGAAACACTGTTGGGAAATTTTTAAGAATACGTCGGTATTTTGAAGCAGGAAGTTCTGAAAAGATATCGTGCAGTTTTTTTACAGTATTGGCTAAAAACTCAGTGATTGAGGGTTGAATGGAGGCAGGCTCTAATTCTTTGTGAAAGCTGGCAATTTCATTGCGTGCTAATAAAAGTTCAAGTCCCTTGGAAATATGCAAGCGTTCTGCTCGGCGTGCAGCATCATCTAGATGACGAATGACTATTTGAAGTTCTTCCAGACTCAGTGTGGAAGCATCCAGTGTTTTAATGAGAGCATCAATAGCTGTAACTTGTTCCTTAGGATGGCGAGCTGTGTGGAATTGTTCTAGGGTCCGATGATGCTGCTCAACCTTGACCTCCTGTAATTTGATCGGAATATTTTTCTTTGTTGGTATTTCAAAGTGACCATCTGCTTTTAGTTTTTTCTTCGTGGTATCAAACCATTTTTTGAATCCAGCAGCATCAAAAATAACAGGCACTAGGATTTCTGAAATTTCATCCATGGTGGCAGCTCCGCCATGATCTGCTAAGATCATTCGAACGAGTCCTACAGGGTCTTTCTTGGCCTCTTCTTGAATCGCAGTAGGGTCATTTTCTAGTCGTGCCAAGATATGGTTATCAGGAATAGGAATCAATGTTTCTGCTGCATAATGTAATTGCATCGGGTGATTTTTTTTCCCGACAAAATCGATGATGACTTGATCTGTTAAAAGATGCCATGCGTTGACACGTCCAAATCCCCAGCTGCGATGTTTGCAGTAAGATCCTGGAGAAAGAGATTGGAGTTTTTCGGCGTCAGGAGGGCTAATTTTTCCAGCAGCGATGCATTGAGTAAGTTCGTCAGTCATATTTTTTTACTCTAGAGTATTTTACTTCCAAGACGAAGAAGAAAAAATATCTCTTCTTTTCTAGTGGGACATTTCTTGCAGGATGAGAATGGCTTTTTTCATCGCTTTATATCCAAAATGTCCTTGTGCGACCTCTTCATAGTGAACATTCCAATTTGAGGAAAAATGTTGGAGCTGCTTAGGAGGTGCAATGCAATCGTAGGTACCGCCAATAACGACAATTCGTTCTGATGGAGTCAGTGGTTGTTCGTGTGCTGGCCCTGTAAGATGTGCATGACGGTCAAGATGTGCAGGAGTCACTCCGTGCGCTCTTAAAGAAGATCCCATCATACGTGCAAGGGGGCTGTGAAAGAGTGCTACATTCAAATCAATGATAGGCTGCAAGAGAATGGCAAAGTCGACATGTTCTAACGAGAGTAAGAGTGAGGCAAGCCAACCGCCATAGCTCGTTGCTAGAATTCCTATCCGTTCTGAACCTTGCATACGCAACCAGAGCATTAACTGTCGTATTTCTTGAATAGCTTGACGCACTGTTTCAGCGTTACGGATCAAATCGGTGGTAATTGTTAGAGCTCCATTCGTATGGCCTCGTGGTCTTCGTGAATAGTGAAATGGGAGATGCGGAAAAAGAACATTCCAACCACGTTGATTCATCTGAGCTGCAATACGCCGATAGCCATGATCACTTGCTGACATGAGTGCATGTAGAATGATAAGGGTGGGATGGTGATCACTCTTTTTTTTAGAGGCAGGAAAAAAAAGCACCCGAACACAATTGTTCTCTACGAAAGAAGAGGAGATAGGGCTTTCCCAAGAGAGAATATTATTGTCCATCTCATATGTTTTCATAGGAGGAGCTGAAAAATAAGAAGCACGGTCCCAGGAGGCACACTCTTTTAAATAGGTCTCTAGAGCCTCATGAGAAGAGACTTCATGGCGTAGCTGCCATTGTACATAGTTCATCATTCCATACATGATGGAATCCATGATGTGGTACTGAAGACCTCTCAAGTGTGATTGTTTTGGAACAGTCATTTTTTCCTTAACCCGGATATTTTATACTGGTTCCTCTTCTTTCTGCTGCTGTTTTTGGAAGGTCCTCAGGAGTTAATTGAAAACGTTCGTACAGCTCTTTTTGTAACGCTGGAAAAACAGAATTTAATTTTTCTTCAAAATTGAGGCGTGCTTGTGCGTTGTTTCTCTCCTCTTTGGGGGGAGGTCTCATGGCTTTTCCAATGATAATCCAAATAGGAGGACGACGGAGCCAATTTTTAAAAAGTTAAAGTCGATCCGTTCCCAAAACAACACAGGGAATAACAGGGGCTTGAGAAAAGAAACTTAGCATTGTGAGTCCAGGTTTCATAGGGGCCTTTTCTAAAATCGATTCCTCTCCGGAACGAATTCCACCTTCTGGAAAAATACCAACAGCCCGTCCAAGACGCAGCCTCTGCAAAATAGAGCGAAGCGAGTGACGATTGTGTGCGAAATTTTTTCCGAAGCGATCCATGCTAATAACATGAAGATGTTTCAATAACCATCTGCCTAGTGGATGTTGAAATAATTCTTCCATGGCAACCCAATCGAGTGCTCGAGGAAAAAAACCACCTAATAGTGCTGGCTCAAAATGACTGATATGATTGGAAGCGATGATAGAAGGACCCTCTTTGGGAGGGGTTTCAAGGATCACGAGATGCACTCGACAAAAAACTCGAAACAAAAGTCGAGCTAGAAAACTGCAACAATGATAATATTGGTACGTTTGAGATGATGAATCACATCTTTCATTAAAATCATGTTTCATGATCAATGTTTTATTCTAAGAGGCTTTTGGGAATCAATGGTGGGAATAGATTTCTCTTGGATATGGAGTTGAATGAACCTCACTTTAGCATCTCTGAAAAAAAGATCTCTTTTTTTTACTCTTTATTCATTTTTTTTATTTCCTAGGAGGGTAGAACATGGTTTCTTAACAGATCATGCCGTCGCTTATTCACCCTCCTGCTCTCCTCGCACTCGAAGATGGACGTTTATTTAGAGGGTTTTCTTTTGGGGCGATGGGAACATGCCAAGGGGAAATTTGCTTTAATACTTCAATGAGTGGGTACCAAGAGGTCCTTACTGATCCCTCCTACCGTGGCCAAATGGTGGCTATGACCTATCCCCTAGTAGGTAATTATGGAACAAATCAAGATGATTGTGAAAGTGGAGAAATTCATCTACGTGGATTTATTATCGAAGAGACAAGCGATATTTCAAGCAACTGGCGCTCTGAGTTAAGACTTCAAGAATATCTTCAGCGCCATCATGTGGTTGCTATTAGTGGTGTTGATACTCGCTCATTAACAAAACATCTTCGAATCAGCGGGGTCATGAGAGCCTGTTTAACAACAGAACTGATGAGCGACCAGGAGGCTGTGGCGCTTGCGAAAGCGACTCCTTTCCTTGAAGAAAGCGATCTTGTCAAAGAAGTTTCTACTAAAGAAATTTATGAGTGGGATCCCGCAGGCAATGAAAAAGCTCCTTGGGGAGAAGTGAACACCTCTTTTTCAAAAAAAGAACAGGAACCTATTATTGTGGCCTATGACTTTGGGGTTAAAAAAAATATTTTGCGCTTGCTGCGCTCTCATGGAATGCGCGTGATGGTAGTCCCAGCACTCACCTCCGCACAGGATGTATTGGCAATGAATCCTGATGGGATCTTCTTTTCCAATGGTCCCGGAGATCCAGCCAAACTCTCTTCTATTCACCAAAATGCGCGTCTGCTCGCTGATCATAAACCAGTTTTTGGAATCTGTTTAGGATTGCAAATTCTTGGTCATGCTTTCGGGGCGAGCACCTTCAAATTAAAATTTGGACATCGCGGGGCTAATCAACCAGTGCAAGATTTACGTACGGGAAAGGTCATGATTACCTCTCAAAATCATGGCTATGCAATCGATGAAGAGTGCCTTCCTTTATCATTAGAGGTAACCCACCGGCATCTCAATGATCGTACGGTGGCAGGACTTGCTCATCGAGAAAAACCACTCCTAGCCGTTCAGTTCCATCCAGAGGCCTCTCCAGGCCCTCATGATTCCCTTTATTTGTTTGAAGAATTTAGAAAGATGATTGCGAGTCGGGCAGGCTAAAAGGAGCTTTTCATAAGTCGTAATAGATTTAGTGTGAAATATCCGGGTTAACTTCGGACCTTGTCACTATTTTCTAAAGACTGTTGCTTTCTCAGTTGATTTATGAATAATCATTAACCCGCATATTTCATACTGATTCGTCGCGAGGCGCCGCGAATCCTGATGCAGACAAGGAAGTGATGGATTGCGACGACGGCTGTATGTTTCATACCGCCCGAGGAGCAATTCGAAGCTGACGCAGTATCCATCAGGTGTTCGCAAGCCGCAGCAGAATCGGTATGAAATAGGCGGGTTAACCCTTTGTGTTGTGAAAAAAGTTTAAGCACTAGATCCAGCGTAGCTCAGTGGTAGAGCGGTCGGCTGTTAACCGATTGGTCGTAGGTTCGAATCCTACCGCTGGAGCCATGATTTTGAAATTCGAGTCATAGAGAGCTTGTTTTTAAATATTGATAAAAAACAAGAAAGATCTTCTCGTCATTCCAAATTCATTTTGTACACTTGGAAAACTTACCTGATTAAAATTCTGAAAATTTTCTAATGGACCAACGAGCTCATAACACTATCGAACAAACCTCTTCCCATGGTGAGCTATTGTCTCACGATGATGTTCTTGGTTCTACACTGTCACAAGCAGAGAGGATTACCTCAGGGTTGCTCGATAAGGTGGAAGAAGCCATCACCCACTATCCCGTTTCTAAACGAAGTGCTGCACTTCCCTTGCTCCACTTGTGGCAAAATCATTTCGGTTTTATTGATGAGAGTGGAGTTGAGTGGATTGCTGCAAAATTGGATCTTAATTCAATTTCGATTTTAGAGCTCATCACTTTCTATCCATGGTTCCGCCAAAAGGCCCCAGGAAAAACAATCATTCGTGTCTGTCGTACCCTTTCCTGTGCATTGGCTGGTAGCTATGAAATACATGAAAAATTTTGTAAGAGTACGGGAATCGATCCCACTTGTGAAGGACATCACGGAATTCCAACAAGCCCTGATGCAAAGTTTAGTGTGGAATTTGTGGAATGTCTTGCAAGCTGTGGATCTGCCCCTGTCTGTCTCGTTAACAAAGACCTTGTGGAAAGAGTCTCTCTTCAAGATGTAGAAGATATTATCAAAAAAAATTCCTAAACTTTATGTCTTCTCTTATTGAACATCCTCACCCTAAAGAGCGTCGTATCATTTTTGAAAATGCTGGAAAGTCAGACTATACTCCTGATATTGAGAACTACCTAGCGCATGGGGGATATGAGGAAGCTAAAAAAGCTTTTACTATGACCCCTGAGGCAATCGTCAATGAAGTCAAGGCTTCTAATTTGCGAGGACGCGGAGGGGCTGCTTTTCCAACAGGAGTAAAGTGGGGATTTATTCGTCGTGATGATGGAAAGCCCCACTATCTCTGTGTGAATGGAGATGAGTCGGAACCTGGGACATTCAAAGATCGTTATATTCTCCACCGTGATCCTCACCAGTTACTTGAGGGAATGATCATCACGTGCTATGCACTCAATATTCATCTGGCCTACATCTATGTACGTTGTGAATATACCCATGCCAAAGAGATCATGGAAAAAGCGATTCAAGAGGCCCGTGACCGGGGTTTTTTAGGAAAGAATATTTTTGGAATGGGATTTGATCTTGATATCTACTTTCATGAAGGGGCAGGGGCCTACATTTGCGGAGAGGAGACAAGCCTTCTAGAATCACTTGAGGGAAAGCGTCCTTATCCTCGAATTAAGCCACCTTATTTTCCTGCAGTGCTTGGTCTCTACATGGCTCCAACCATTGTCAACAACGTGGAGACAATCTGCCATGTAAAGCATATACTTCGTCTTGGTTCTGCTGAGTATGCCGCCATGGGAACTGCTGGTGATGGGGGAACCCGCGTTCTCTGTGTCAGTGGTGATGTGATGAAACCAGGTCCTTATGAGTTAGCTGTTGGATCGGTAACCTTGGGTGAATTAATTTTTGATATCTGTGGTGGCCTTCGCCCTGGAAGAAGTCTGAAGGCAATTATTCCTGGTGGGAGCTCCTCCAAAGTCTTACGTGCAAATGAAATTTTTAAAATCAAATCCAAGGCTGATGATGGAACTGTGATTGATAAAGAGGTGCCTCTCCTTGATATGGTAATGGACGCGGCAAATCTTGCTGCCGCTGGCTCCATGATTGGAAGTGCAGGGGTCATTGTGATGGATGATTCTCGTAACATGCTGTGGGCTCTTAACAATCTCAATCAATTCTACGCTCACGAAAGCTGTGGGCAATGTACTCCATGTCGTGAGGGAGTGCTCTGGATGTCGAAGCTTTCTACCCGTATGATTGCCGAAGGCACTCAAGAATCAGATTCTATCTCGCTGCACAATATTGCTGATCATATCGCAGGACGAACCGTTTGCGCTTTTGGTGAGGCTGCTTCATGGCCGACCCAAAGCTTCATTGATAAGTTCCCCGAGGAATTTGGAGCGCAAATAGCTCATCAATAAATTTGTGATGCCCTATCAATGGGGAGGAGCTTGATTCCTTCGCTAAACTTCAAAATTATCCCTTGAAGTTTTAGAGGATCGAATTATATTCACTTCCCTTTTTCCAAAAATACTATGATGAATCCCCCCAGAAATCCCCTATATACAGTTCTTTTTTGCACCCTTTTTGGGTTATCTAGCTTTTGTTTGAAAGCCGAGGAAAACAGCACGAAGGATTCCAATCCTACTTTAACGATCGAGACGATGACCGTTGATGATGCTGGAAATAAATTTGATACTAATGGTCGCGGTACCGTCAATCATGATTTTAAAATTGGAAAATTTGATGTTACTGCCAGAGAGTGGTGTGCTTTCCTCAATGCGGTAGCAACAAAAGGATTTCCTGCTGATCCTTTTCATCTCTTTAATACAAAAATGCAGACAGATTCTTTTGCGAATTGTATTAAAAAAATCACGAGTCCAGGAGGAACCATTTCTTATAAAGTAATCAGCAAGAAAAATGGTGATGAAGAAGCAAAAAACGATCTTGATTCACTCGATCGAGGTCAGTTACCTATCACGTATGTCGATTTTTTTGCAGCAGTGCGCTTTTGTAACTGGCTCTCCAATGGACAGCCCCAGACGGGTGAAGAAGATAAAAACACTACTGAAGATGGTCCCTACAAAATTAATGATGATCTCTGTCATGCTAATTTTTCACAAGATCAAGTAACCTACGATCAATCAAAATGGCCAGGAGGATTCTGGCGCTTGCCTAGCGAAGATGAATGGTACAAGGCTGCCTATTATGATAAAGCCAATGAGGGACAATATTGGCTTTATTCCACATCCAAAGGAGACCAACCATTTAATAGCACTGAAGAGGAATATAACAAGCCAATTGATACTGAAGGGGCATTTCAAAATGTCAATTACCACCTAAATGATAATTATACTCAAACTGAAAAATTCCAACCAAAGATAACTCCGGTTGGTATTTTTAAACACTCCCCAGGACCTTTTGGAACCTGTGATATGGGGGGGAATGTGGCTCAATGGACTGATTCTAGATCTCTTGTTAGAACGTCTACTAATTCTCTTGTTACCATGGAAAC
>Ga0114975_10000183_pt1 | contig 46672 bp, 37 predicted proteins | sample S_130626_EF_Meta_FD_87031 | JGI IMG/M metagenome (GOLD analysis project Ga0114975, IMG submission 87031) | Freshwater microbial communities from Lake Simoncouche, Canada to study carbon cycling - S_130626_EF_MetaG | ecosystem: Environmental > Aquatic > Freshwater > Lake | place: Lake...
GCAATCGAACCCACCACAATTTGATACGATATTAGTGACCGGAGGGTCCGGACTTGTGGGGTCAGCGATGCGCGACATTTCTGGAGCCGAATTGAAATATCAGTTCGTGTTTGCGTCCTCGCGCGACTGCGACATGACCGACTATGAAGCCACCCTTAAGTATTTTCGCGCCGTTGCACCCGATGCAGTCATTCATTTGGCGGCAGCGGTGGGCGGCCTGTTCAAAAACATGCGGTGCAAGGTGGACATGTTTGAAACGAATGTGCGCATCAACATGAACGTGCTGCGCGTCTGCCACGAATTGCGCGTGTCCAAGGTGGTGAGCTGCCTCTCCACGTGCATTTTTCCGGATGACAAGACGAAAACCAAAGAAATCAACGAGGGCATGCTGCACGCCGGCCCTCCGCACGCATCCAATGACGCATATGCATACGCCAAGCGCATGCTGGAAGTGCAGACGCGATGCTATAGGGCACAATACGGCCACAATTTCGTGTGCGTCATTCCGACCAACATTTACGGCCCGCACGACAACTTTCATCTGGAAGACGCGCACGTCATTCCGGCGCTCATTCACAAGTGCTACCTGGCCAAGCAGCAGGGCGTGCCGCTGGTGGTTGCAGGGAGCGGCGCGCCCTTACGACAGTTCATTTACTCGCGCGACCTGGCGCATTTGCTGATTTGGGTGCTGGAATGCTACGATGCCAAGTGTGATGCCGATGCCGATGGCGCTGGCGCTGGCACCCTCATTCTCTCGGTGGACCCCGCCGATGAAATCAGCATCGCACAAGTGGTGCGACACATTGTCGATGCGGTCGGGTTTGACAACGAGGTGGTGTATGACACCGCACAAGCCGACGGCCAGTTCAAAAAAACCGCGGACAATTCCAAATTCAAACGCCTCTACGGCAACAACCCGCCGTTCGCATTCACGTCCATCCGCCAGGGACTTCGCGAAACAGTGCAGTGGTTCATTCAAAATTATAATGATGCGCGCAAATGAAAAAAATTGATTGCATTTAACCCGGGAAACACCAAGCAATTATAAATCAATCCATCAATCCACCAATCCAGCAATTCAGATGCTTGTCGGCGAAATATTTGTCATGGCGGGTGCATTCACCTTTATATTTGCGATTCTGTTGTGCGGAATCAAGCCAGACCGGGAACGAAGACACCCACGAATCTGCAAATGCAAATGCAATAACCACAAACGCCACTAACCCCACAAACAAGGAGTTCAATGTCGTAGTTTTTTTTAGAGAGACAATGTAAATGCAAACATCATATGTTTCAACCGAGCCAAGGTTGGATGGATTTGGAGCCCAATTTCAGAACATTGTGTTTGACATTTTGTTCACATACACAATGACGCCGCATGTGCACTACGTGTTTCCATCCAACATTGACCGCATGAAGTTTGAACACAATTACACAAATGACCCCGGGTTTTCAGACCGACTCATTCGATACATGAATTTAGACACTCATTTTTTGAAGAAGGACGAAACCGCGCCCATCCGACGATACAATGGCATTGACAACTACGCATTCTGCGAAGCCAATTTGACGCGGTTATTGGAAACCGCTGTTTTTAAACGGGTGCAACGCCTGTTTTTCGAAGGCAAACACACTCCATACGATGCTGCATTTTACAATGTAGCGGTGCATGTGCGCAAATACAGTGCCGATGACATGCGAATTCACCGGCGCAAGAATGAATCGGATTCATATTACATCAGCATCATGCGATTCATAACCGCAAAATACAAAGGTGGGAAACCCATTCGATTTCACATTTATTCGCAGGGAAATGCGAGGACCGAATTCGCGGAATACACAAAATACTCGCCCACGACGGTGGTCATGCATTTGAACCAATCGGTGGAGGACACGTTTAATGGGCTGGTGTTTGCGGATTCTCTGGTCACATCGGCCAGTTCATTCAGTTATGTTGCCGCAATGCTCACCCATGGAACCGTTTTTTATAAAAAATTTTGGCACAAGCCATCCATGCGGTGGTTCGTTGGAGATGATTTGATAACCACAACGAACACAACGAAGCGCAACGCCATGCCCGCCGGAACGCATCACATGATGCGCATGCAATTGACCTGAACGCAGCCAAAAATCACATCATCGACGTAAATCATTTAAAAAGACGACGCATTTAACAACAACAACAATGCGTGGCAACCAAATCGTCTCCATCATGCTGATGCCCATTGCGTTTGCATCGCTGCATTGGGTCGCAGCACAAACATATGTGCAGTTCTGCGCGCCTCCCGGGATGTATGGATACATTGTCACATTTTTTAATATGGCAAACCCCGTGTGTTCTTACGCGCTCCAAGCGCTGGACGTGTCTAAATACTTTTACAGTCAATCGTGGATTTTCATTGGAATCACCACATTCGGCGCATGCAAGCACGTTTATGAAAAATGCACCACTGCATGACACATGCATTCACATTTTTTTCACAATTAAAAAAAAATTGAACGCTCTTTTCGAATGAAACAGTTTGAAATAGCAACAACCAGCAACCACAACGAAACAATGGCCGAAATCAACGCAACCGAAATCAACGCAACCGAAATCAACGATGCAATCCAGCAGACCCAGCAGACCCAAGAACCCCAATTGCCCCCCATTGCAACGAAAGACATGGACGTCACGTTTGTCCAAGATGTCAGCGGTTCCATGGAGGACCAGCGTGTGTCGGTTGTCAAAGGCATCAATGAAATCATGGTGGACCTGCAAAAGCGCTACCGCGCACCTTGTGAATACAGTGCCCACCTTCGCATCATCAAATTCTCGTCGCATGACAACATTCAGGTGGGTGAACGAGTTCCAGTGCACGATGTCGCGCTCATGGACCCGACTGAGTTGACATGTGATGGCCTGACTGCGTTGTGGGATGCAGTCGCCATCGCGATTGACCAGATGAACACGAGCAGTGCCGGAGTTCCAGCCACAACGTACGTGTTCACCGACGGCGACAACAATGATTCCAAAACGCACTCGCAGTCGAACGTCAATAAAATGATCTCCGACAACAAAAAACAGAATCCGATGCATTCCATTCTGTTCATCGGTTCCGACCCATCTGCGAAACGCAACGCCGTTGGCATGGGGCTTGACCGCGTGCACTCCATTCAGCACGATTCAGTCAACACGCCGGTTGCCTACGAGGTGTGCCGTCGTGCGCTGGGTCGCTGCATCTCAGGAGACACCCAAAGCACCGAATTCAACAACGACGACATCGTCATGTCCGAACAACCGCATCATCATCAACATGCCTATCCTGCCCACCACGATGAATACGACCGATGCAACACATCTGAACACGCTGATTCACAGCAATCAGACGACTTCGCGTTTGTATCGGATGATGTTGTTCCCACCGCGACCCCCAGGGCTGCAGGCAGAAGGTTCTAAGGCCTAATGCAATGCAATGCAATTGAAAACATCAAAAACTGAAAAATATACACATTTTTCATTTTCTAATAAACACATAAATACATAAATACATAAATCCATAAATCCATAACACAATGCAACCCGACGAGGATGAAGTAGTGGTCGAAGAAGAAGAGGAATCCAAAGAATTCTTCGTGTATTTGCTGGAGTCGTCGTGCAAACGCTCCACGTATGTGGGAGCCACCGTGAATCTGGAACGCCGTCTGCGCCAGCACAACAAGGAAATTAGTGGCGGAGCACATGCCACCGGCGCCAAAGTGGCCCGTGGCGAAACCTGGCGCCGCGCATGTCATGTGTCCGGCTTCCCCACCTGGCAAGCCGCGCTGCAGTTCGAATGGCGGTTCAAACAGCTCACGCGCCGAGAACCGTCCAGCTCCGCGCAGACCCCCCTGGAACGCCGCAAATCCGCACTGCAAAAGCTGCTGGCCCTAAAACAGTCAACCACCAAAGCGGTCCCGTTTGACATGTGGCCATCGGGGGGTCCCGTCGTGGTCTGGGAATAAGCGCGCCGCGCGCGCGAGCGAGCGAGCGAGCTTAAAAAAAGGCACCAACCGGAAAATCGGAGCATTATTTCATGCACAATTTCATGAGAGCATATATGGTCTCGCATCGCGTGCCCCAAAAAAGTTCCGCAAATTACCTAGTGCCGCGCGTTTTTGCGCAAAAAGGTTTCGACGATCTCATTTTCGGACATACTTTTTGTGTCCAATTCCTGAAAATTTTTTGACTCTTGTGCAAAGTAATTTGAAAAAATAACAAAATTAATTTATGTAATAAATCGATAAAAATGAGAGCATATCAGTCTGGTGAAAAATGGCGCGAAAAAAAGTGATTTTTTGGTCCGAAAAAAAGCTTAAAAAAAGGCACCAAAATGCGTGCATTTTTGGGACATGAGCCTATAAAACAGACTATTTAATAGGCAAAATAGTCTGTTTTATAGTGAAAAAATAGGCTAAAATAGGCTAAAATAGGCTAAAATAGTCTGCGACATCTAGGGAAAAAGCCTATAAATAGGCTGCAAATAGGCCGACTCATTTACGCAGCGAATAATATTTAACAGATGTGAAAAATGCTTAAAGTATAAATTTTAATATTTTCATTATATAAAAATCTCTCAAATTGATTGCAATGGATAATGAAAAATCTAAACCGAAGTATGTTTGCGAAGCATGCGAATATCACTGCAACAAAAGGAGCCACTATGTGCAGCATTGTGAAACTGAAAAGCACAAGCAAAACTCTAAACCGAAGTATGTTTGCGAAGCATGCGAATATAGCTGCAACAAAAAGAGCCACTATGTGCAGCATTGTGAAACTGAAAAGCATGCGACGCAGAATTCAAAAAAAGAGGTGGATACAAACGATATGAAGAAGTTTATGGAAACCATGATAACAATGCACAAAGACATATTGACCACGTTTGTTGAAACAATAAAAGAAAAACCCGCGCAGGTGGCACATGTGGCGCATGTGACAAACACTCAAACAATTCATAACAACAATCAATTCAATGTGCAGGTGTTTTTGAACACGGAGTGCAAGGATGCGGTCAAGCTGAGCGACTTCATGAAGACGCTGAAAATCACGCTGCAGGACCTGGAATTCACGAAGACGAACGGCATCGTGGAGGGCGTGGGTTCCATCATTGCCAACAACTTGAAGGGAATGGACGTGCACAAGCGCCCCATTCACTGCACGGACGCCAAACGCGAAACCATGTACATCAAGAGCGACGAATGGATTAAGGACGACATACACGAACACGTCAAGAAATTCATTTATATGACGTCGTGCTATCAGACACGCGTCATACAGGATTGGATGGAGGCCCATCCCGGGTGGGAGACCAAGGAGAAGATGCACATGGAGTATCAGAGCATTTGCAAGGAGCTGTACAAGAACATCGAGAAGGATGAAGCCGCGCACCGCAAAATCCTGAAGATCATTGCGAAGGAGACGCACATTAACAAGGCCGACATGCTGGAACTCATGCATTGAATTCATTACAAATATCCAAGGACAGTGGCGCCTGCTTCGGGTTCCATGTATGTGTTGGATTTGTCTTTATGGTTCCATTGTTTCCTTTGGTTGCCTTGATGGCTTTGGTCGCGGTGGTGGTACACGTTGATTGCACCGCTGTGTTGGTGCTGATGGTTGATGCTAGATTTGGATTTGTCGGACGGGTCGGATTTTGCGCGCTGTTTGTTGTTCGGATTGTCGTCCACTGGCGCATCCTTTCCGGGTTTGAAGTTCTGTTTGGATTTCGGTTTGTCATTGGAGCACATGTTGTCTATTTTAACAAACTTGGAATAATCCAACACATAGCTGTTCAGGTTCGACGGGTCCTGTGTGGTGTAGCACACGTCCCCGGATGCACCGCCCGCATCATACGTTTGACCCTGTGTTATGGGAGGGCAGTAGTATCCCGGCGGTTGACCCGCTAGACCCGGAAGGCTGCCGTCATTAATGACACACCCTGCTGCAAAATTGTAGCCATCGGTGTCGGGAAATGGCAGACCGTCCGAATAGCATCCTGGCAACACGCACTGGGTGTTCTTATTAAAATCCAGTTGACATGTGCTGCAGCTGGGGCCTGTGCTGCCGCCATCATCATCGCCTTTGTCTTCAGTTCCGGGCATTGGGCCGGGTTGATATTCCACATATTTGTAATCTTCGTAGTTGCATGGGGTTTTGGGATTGTTCGGGTCTGCGGTGCATTTGCTGGTGAATTTATAGTATCCACATGTCATGCAGTCTTGGTCGCGCATGTCCTTCCCATCTGGACCGCTCGGTGGTTGGAATGCGGGACAGAATTTTATGGAGTAGTCGAGTTCACCGGGCGCACCACCCGCACGCGGTGGATTGATGCAGTTCCCACCCAGCGCCAACGTTGGGTCAAACATGGGCCCCGTTCCACCAATCTTCACGCATTTTTTGTTGCAACCAGCCACTGGGGGGCTGACATCGTCGTCTGCGTTCGCGCTGGTGGATGCGATGCCCTTCTTTTGTGTGGTGGTTGACGACACGGCGTTTGCGTTTGCGTTTGTTTTTGCCTTGGCGTCCCGGTTTTCAAACGCTTCTGCCAGGCGGTCGTGCTTGGCCAGCGTGTTGGCCAGCAGATGCCCGTGTTCCGAGCTGCCATCGGCTGAACCAGCGGTGCTGGATGTGTTGCGCTGTCCTGCAGCCACGGGCTGTTTTGTGTGATTGGATGATGGCGGGACGGGGTTGGCTTTGGGGGCCTTTTTGGGGGCCTTGTTATCAAACCCTTCTTCGGTTGAAGAAGGCAGCAGCAACACAACCACGCTCGCTGCAATCAGAATCAGGCTAAATAAAACAAAGTAATTCATTGTCAGTTGTGTTGTATAATTATATATTTACAAATATAATTATTTAAGGGATTTAGGTATTCAGGTGGTTCAGGTGATTCCGGCGTTTCACTTCACCTGCAGCAGTAGCTGTTCAGGCTTTGGGTGTACGGGTTGTTGCGGAAGGCGTCTAAAATTTCGGGGTTGATTCGCTCGCACTCAATGGCGTTGCGCGGGTAGTTCTGCGGCATGCGCGCCTTGCCGTAGGTTTCCACGGACGGCGGCATGTTCACTGTGTTTGGACCCGGTGCAGCAGCGCCCATGTAGTTGCACATGCTGGTCGGCGGTTTGCGGACGCTGACGTTTTCGGTGTGGTTCAGCAGGCTCATGTTGCCCTGGTTCGTCCACGACGTCTGCACCTTGTTGTTGTTGTTGTGCTGGTTGTAAGCGGCGTTGTACACCTGGTTGCCCATGTGCGACCCCGCGCCGCCGGCAGACCCCAGATACTCCACATCCGTGGTCGTGTCGCGCTGATTCTCCACGGGCTGCTGCTCCTCCACCTGGTAGCCCGCATTCGTCTGGCGCTCAAAGTTCAAGTGGTTGAAATCCAGCAAGCCGGTCGTGGTTTCCTTAATGGTGGTGGGCAGGCGGTCGGCGGGGTTGAACACCGTGCCAGCCGGAACCGTGGTTCCCGCATTCGCATACGCGCGCAGATTGCCGATGACATTCTCCTTGCGCGACGGGCGCACCACCTCCAGCAGCGGCGCAACCGCGGCGCGAATGGCACCAAACACGCCACCCGGCGCCACCGCGCTCGTGGTCGTGCTGCGGTTGTTGTGCAGCACCTTGTATCCCAGCCGCCCGTGGTCGCCGGTGGATGCGGGCTTCTGGTCTGCCGCTGCCATGTTGATGGCGTGGTGCTTGCTGGGGTCCATCTGCTGCCGCTTGGACTGCTCCACCGCAGGGGCGGCGTAGGTGGCAGCGCCGTTCTGCTCCGAGCCCGCGCCGAAGTACTCCGCCGTGGTGGACGGACGGTTGACGAAGCGGTCGGCCTCGATGGGGCGCGCGGTTTGCGCCTTCTCTAAACCCGTGGTGGTCAACCACCGGTCGGGCGTGTTCAAATAATACGTGTCGGGCATGTACTTCTCCACCTTGCCCTGCGTGGCGGCGGTGGGCGCGTTCTGAATGTAGTAGTACGCCGGACCCTCGTGCGTCTCCAGGCCGAACGTCAGCTTGGGATTGGTCTTCACGCGCAGCTCGTCCACGTTGCGGTCCACCCACTTGTCGCGCGCGTCCATGCCGGAATTGAAGCCGCCGCTGCCCACATCCGTGTAGCCCTTGTCGAGAGCTGGCGCCACGTGCACCTCCTCCCACGGCTTCACGTTGGCCATGTTGCTGGACGGCATCTGGCGCGACTGCATGAAGTCGCTGGTGTTCGGCGTGCCGTACACGTAGTTGTAATTCTCCTGCGGTTTGAACAGCGGGGCGGTCTCGGACTTGCTGACCCACTGCGACCCCGCGCCGTTCATGGAATCCAGTACGGACTCCTGCACATTGGCGTCGGCGGTGCGACCACGGATTTTGGCCCCGAAGAAGGGCGCCATGTTGTTGTGCTTAAAGTCGGTGGCATCCATGGGCTTCCCCGTGAGAGACATGACCTGTCGGCGCTGCTGGTAGTTGTCGCCAAACTGCGTCTTGCCGCCGAAATCGGGGCCGCCGTTCGCCACCTCCTCGTACGCCGACTGCTCGTAGTACTTGTCCGTGGCGGCATTCGGGTTCGGGAAATTGGAGTACTCGTCCGTATTGTAGCCCGTCTTAGGCTTGAACACGGGATAGTTGTCGGATGGAACCTCCACATTGGGCATGGCATTCACGGGCTTGCCCATGTTTTCATAGCCCTCCACAGGGGCAGGGGCACCACCACTAAATGCTTTAGGCGGCACATTGTTCTTCTTCTTTTGGTTGGACACGAGATACATGCCGGCTAACCCTAACAACGGAATTGCGAGTTCGGCCATTGATGACAATGCAAATGATAGATATGAATTGAATTGTTAAATGCTAATATATGAATATACTTTTTATTTATATATAAATTGCATAAGGGGCAACACTGAACCATGCCATTTAATAATTCGTGAAAGGAACCAGAACTTTCTTAATGATTCGTTTGGCCGTCTTTCGCATGGCGGATTTCACGGCGGGGGAATAATCGGCCGCGGGGTTCAATGGCGGAACAATGTCTCTTAAGTTCGGAAATGCGTCGCGGTCAAATCGCTTCATGGTGTGAAAGAAATACACGTAGTGCTTGGTGAGCGCATACGCCAGCGGCGCATCGGCGCCCACTTTCAAATACGGATTGCCGGCAAACCCAGACACCAGTTCGGAATAATACTGTTCCACGGGTTCATCTAGGGACACTTCCACGACGTCGTGACCGATGTAAAGGTATTTGAACCCGTCATTTTTGTCGTCATTGCTTTTGTCATTCACCAATTCTGCGAGCAGCGAGTTTCCCGCTAAACCAATGTCGCACACGTCCTTCAACAACTTGCCCTGCAAGGTTCGTTTCGGCAGTCGGACCCCGGGTTTCAGGCTGGACGGCACAAACAGTTTCTTAATGCTCGTGCGATACACCTGCTTCCCGGCGGTTATGTCTGGACTGTATTTGCTGGTGTAAACGGTCAGCACGTTCCCAAACACGCGGACCACAAACGAGGCACCGCCTGCATAATGAATGAGGTACTGCCTCCCTCTTTTTTTGCGAGCAGTTATATTTTTGCACGCCATTGTGGAATGTGAACTGTGAACTGTGAAATATGTGTGCCTTGCACTATGCACACATATAAATCTAAATTGCGGTTGGGTTTCATGATATGAAGACGTTTTTCGGGATGGAAGAGGAGGGGTTCGGGGAACATAGTTCCCTGACCCAGTAGTCCTTTTCCAGAATGCGCGTGCTCAAGTTGTTCTGAAACGGGATGCACACGTTCTCTTGCGGATTCAGGGGCAGGTAATAAAAGTGCGGCTGCTCTAAATCCCGGGCGGTCCACGCGGGGTCGGTGGCGCGCGGCTGCTCCACGAACGGCGTGCACGAGGGGTACTGCACGGGGGCGTCGCCCACCTTTGCGGCGCTGACTTTGTAATTGATGCAGTCCCGAGACAGCGGCATGTTCAGCCCGCGCAAATTATTTTCGAGATCAACCACGTTGGTCCTTAAGTTTCCGCCCCAGCCTTGGAGTCGGATGCAGGGGTCTTCCATGTAGCAGGGCTTGTCGCCGTTGCCGGGCACATTGAGAATGTAGCGGCCAGAGCCGGTGGACTGCTGCACCTCTTTGGCAATGCGACAGGGGTCGTCGTGAATGCGGGTGAATGCCATGCGATTGCTTTGGATTTATAGATTGTGTTATTGAGAGATAATGTGATACCGATATTATAAGATGAGATAATGTTTTGTCCTTATATTATGCATATGCATAATAATGTGTAAATGAGTGCATTTTATTTTGAATTAGTTAGGGGTGTTGTTTCCTAGAAAAATGCCAGGAATATTACCAGTTTGAGAACCATTGGGCGCCGCCCACCAAGGAGTTAGGGTTTTATTTTGTCCCGCCAATCCGGTAAAGTTAATTGTAAAAAAAATTGGAGTATTTGCTGCAATCCATGGATTTGCTGTAAATGCTGTTGCATTATAACCACCTAAACCGTGATTTATGTAAGACCCGGTCACATTAGTGTTTGTGTTAAAGGAAGTTATTACAAAACGATTGGCATATGTGCCCTGATAAGTGTTAGTTGTGGGCATGCCGCCAAAAAAAAGATAAGTGCCTGGATTAGTATTAACGCCGAATGCCTCATCTATTGTAGTAGTTGCCTGTATGTTAAAATAAACGGAACCATTGACGTAAAAATTAATCTGAAATGTTGTATTGATTGGAACTCCGATGATTGGTGCAATCATTATACCTGTCACAACCATGTGGTACACATAGTTTTGGAAAGTGGTACTTGTGAACTGGGTTTGACCAGGGGAACCAATATTGTTATAAGAATAAAAAATCACACTGTTAAGAGATATTGGATTCAAAACATTATTATAATCTGTAAGCAGAGTTCCAGATAGTTGACCATATTGATCGATTGGAAACACAGCACCTCTGTTTGGAGTTCCATTGGCGTTATAACACGACATTTGAAGCATTAATATATCTCCTGGATTGTATGATGGAGGGCTATTAACATCCACGTTGGTGCCTGCATTGTCAACAACCGTTAAATTGGTGATGTTTGATGGCATGGTTCCGAAAGGCAACTGGTTGTTTGTGGCTGTACTAGAAAATAGGTTGTAAAATGGCACAATGAACATGGAGCCATCATCTCTTGAATTCATGTTTCCTTTGTAAGTGAACGTAATAGTCCTTTGTGTGATCCAATTGCCGGTGTATCTGTTTATGACGAACGTAAATGTTGGACTGTCGGACTGACTAGTACCATCTTTTGTAAATGAATATACATTTGGCACAGCAGTAAACTCAAAAAAACCAAACCCATACAATACCACAGGGCTATTGGTATAATATTTGAACACGTTAGCATATGTGGTTGCTACAAATGTTGCCGTGGAAATAGCAGTTGATGGATTTAGATTCATGATGGCCCCTAAATTTGACGGCATCTGAGTTCTCATAACTACGTCAACATATTGGTTCACTGATGAACTAATGTATTGATTCGTTTCAGATGAAGTTGCAGTTATGGTTATTGAACGTTTGTAGCCTGGGGTAGATATTGTGATTGTGTTTGAATTTGCACCAGTGCCAACTGTAAATATAGAAGACACTGTGTAAATAAATGTAAGTGATGAACTCTTGCTGCTTGGAGGTGTGATGGTGATGATTCTGCCGGGATTGTTCGAAAGGTAATTGATAGGGGTTGTCACGGTCAATGCCCCCAAATTGGGATTGTCGAGAATTTCATATCCATAAACTGAACCACTCATTACATTTCCCAGCGTATTTACGGCAAAATTTCCAACTGTAACATAGGTCAATGTGCACATAAATGTGTCGTTGATGTTAACCAAGAATGGGGTTGGCACTGACTGTGCCGGCAAATTCGAACTAACATAAATGGTGAATGCTGTCATTGGGTATGAAGTAGGATACAATCGCGAATACTCTGTGTAGCTGAATGGAACTTTAATTGATGCAAATGTGCTGTCGTAACTGGTACCAAAATTATACGTGAAAGAAATTGTCAATGTATTATAACTGTTATAATTGCCTGCAGAAGAATATATTCTTTGTTCTGCGGCCAAGGTGAATTGTTGAGTTTGTCCCTGCGGTCTAACACCTGTAATTTGAAAACTGGTTATAACAGCCTTTTTGAATATTAAAAAACTGTTTGAATTCGCCGCGGTTGTTGACAGAATCGTGCTATCAGATGACGTCATGTATAATATTTTTGGTACAGGCGAGAAAAGCGATGATGGTGCTACATTTGTAGTGCCGACAATCGTTGTTACAATATTTTGCTGGGCATCTGAGTTGATGTACCAGGGGACATTGCATGACATCGAAATTGAAATTGTGTCGCCAGTATAACATGGTGGGTTGGAGTTGCCAGTGCATGAGAAACTTTGTATAGATGTTGGATAATTGTCCAATGCTGCAAATGGTATTTCTCTCAGCGTTCCATCAACGTTTGAGTCGTATGAGGTCTGAGTCGATTTCATTGTAATCACAATTGAGGTTGACGTGGTGGTGCTGCCAGATGTGGTCATATTAATTGTAAAAATTGGCGTCGTAGGAGCATTTGTGTATCCATATTGGCCTCCGTTTATTGCAAAATTTAACGAATCCAATGTTTTGAAGGATTCAGGCGCAATGAATGTAATATAAACGGGGGAGCCGGCAGGAATAGTCCCATTAGAGCTGGATTTAGGGTTGGTGAAAGCCATCTTCTGCTTCGTAATATCTAGAGCATACGTCTTGATGCAAATGGGGTATGGAGGAGTTGTGGTTGGATTCATCGTGACCGTTTGCAGAGAATATATGGCAGTTGCAGCTCTTGATGCCGTAATCGTGATTACATTAGTCGGGGTTGTTGGTTGGGTTGTGGAGAGAGTCATGACATTTGTCGTTGAAACAGGAATTGTGGCAATATTGGTGTTGCTGGATGAATAAGTTAACAGACTCAAGTCGGTTGCACTGCTTGTTGCTTGAGTGAATGACACAGTTTTGCCTGCGCCCCATGTTATGGGGGTTAGAATGGGAGTAAATGTTAAAATTGGACTCAATAGTTGAATGTATCCATACAATGTTCCCAACATGCCGCTGGGATTATTTGTGTTCACATCCACGGTGACAGAACCGTAATTGATATTTGTAGAGGGAGCCAACACAATCAGTATATTTGGAGTTGTTGTTGAAATCGAATATGGCGTGCTGGGTATTTGGATTGCATAAAGTTGTAGTTGTCCGGCTTGACTTGTTGTGACCCCTGACACACCGGCTGTAGTTGGCATATATCCTGGTGCACCGACGTCTGTGCCGGGGGGGGATAAAGGAACTGTTATGCCACCAACTGGATTATAAACACCGGATGCATTTGTAGTGATAGTGAAATTTGTGATAGCCACAAGTATACTGGGAATGGAACCTTCTTGCCCACGAAAAACTGTAAGTGTAAATGACACGTCCTTTGACGCTCCATTTGTATCCACGTTAAACTTTGGAATATTAAAATAAGTGACAACTGCATTTAGGGTTGTTTTATATGACATCGATACCGTATTCGCCGAGTTTGAAAATAAATCCATTTCAAATGGTGCAGTCGATGGATTGGATGTGATGGTATTTAATACAATCCGATTAGACGGACCGTCGCCAGGGACGATTGTAATGGAGAGGGTGGCTCTGCTAGCTCCATGTGTGGTGGTTGCCACTTGTGATGCGACCAATGTGAACGAAGGTGATGATGAACCAACTCCGTATAGGGTCAACGTGTATAATATTGATTCACCCGTTCCGGTTGTTGTGATTGTGGCGCATGGACTGGTGCCGCCTGCAATATTGGAAACTCCCGTGAGCTCGTATTTAATTGGCACATTGGTGTTTGTGGAAGTTGCCGCGGGTGATTGTGCGGTATTCAATACAACGGGTTTGACACCGATTGCATATGTCATTTGAACGTTCACAACTGGAGTGAATGTGATGGTCGGAGCAGTGAGCACATTTAATGTTGCGGTGATTGTTTTAAATGAAAACCTACCGGATGCAGCTTGGGTAAATGTTATCGTGGCAGTTCCTGGTTTGGAAACATTCACCCGATAAGAGGTTGGACCGCCGCCACTGTTCGCAACTTCGCTTATCGTTGCCACATCTGATGATACTGTATGTGTAATCGTACCATTGCTATTGGATGTAAGAGTAAATGGAATCGTTAAACCAGATGTGTATACCACGTCGGCAAATGTCAATGAAACTGGTGTAAATGTGGGGACTGTCCTATCAATGGGTGTTTGCGATATTCCATACACTTTTCCAGCCATTTCACCGCCAACTACATTAATCTGCCAGTTTCCCGTTTGGGTTGAAACGGGTTTTAATGTAATGGTTATTGTGTCAAAATTTGTGATTGTGGTGTCGGCGCTAGCTGGACTAATAGAATTGATTACAGGTTTGTTGCTGGCTGTAGATTGTGATAGAAATGGAATGTTTATGCCGTTTGGATACTTGGCGCCTGCATCTCCTGGCAGTGTAAATGTTGTGGTCACGAGCGTCGTCCCATTTTTGGCCAATGTCATTTCAAAGCTAATGTTGGTTGTGGATGGAACACTTGCGGTGAACGTTATCAATGGAATGAAGAAATAATCAATTATTCCGGAGACCTCGTCTGTACCTGACTGATTGGCTATGAATTGCTGTAATGCTGATGGAGCTATGGAAAGATTGGAACTTAGTGCCATGTTTGCGACTTGGCTATACAATAACACCACTCCACTTGAAGGCGGAGTGTCGATTGTCAGCAGGGTTCGTCTTTTTCCAGTCGACGACGTTGCAGTAATTATCGTGGAACCAGCGGTTTGTGGAGTGATTGTTGTGACCCCGTTGGACGTGCCCGCGGACGATGACCCATTTGATGTTATTACGACATTTTGGGTTGTGGTTGATACCGTAAATGGGGTGTTTATGTAGTATGGTGCTTGTGCTGAAAATGTCAATGCAGCAGGAATTGCGTATAGCGTGGGGGCACTTAATTGGGTGTATGGGGTAATTGTACAGGTTAATGTGTTGTTGCTGCCTACGGTTAACAATGTGGTTAAGTATGCAGAGGTTGAAGTTCCTTGAATTGTCGCGGTTATGATTGCATTGGTTGAAAGTCCGCTGGACACCGAAGTGCTCCAAGCATCCCAGACGAAAGCGAGGGTGCTGCCGGTCAGTGTTATGCTTGGCATATTGCTGTCGGATGATATGCTGTATGTGATTGTAGGGGCTGTTCCAGTTGCACCGGTTATTGTGGGAGCTTGAATGTCTGTACTGCCTGTGCCGCCAATTGTGTATGTTGCGCCGTTTGTAATGGATGATAATGTTTTAGTGACCAACCATGTCATGGATACACTTGTTGGCCCTGGCGGCCCAGATACGGTGCTATAAGGATACAAATATTTGTAAATGCTGTTGAACTGATAGTCGCCTGAACTGGTCCAGGCAGAATATGTTTGCGTGCCGGAACCAGTTTGCGTCCCCCATAATTGGCTTCCACCACCACCTGGGTTTCGACCCCATTGGAACTCCCCATTCGTGGCGGATGCGCCATTGTATTGCTGATACTGATACCCATCAGTAATGTTCAGGCTAGGTGGCTTTGGTTGATATGTCACAGTGGTTGGTGTGGCTGCTAACACATATGTGAATGTGAGAGTGTCTCCAAACACCAATCCACCGCACAGCGTTGGACTATCGGATTGGGGTGTGGGGCCAGACACACTCACAAGATTTGAAAATGTTGACGGTGATAAACTATCCCAAAATCCTCCAGTATTAGCGCGTTCATAATACACGTAATATCCCGAAGTTGATATTGGACTATTAATGACAACCGTGCATGCGCCGTTTACAATCGTTACACTGGTTGCAGCGGAATAGCCAGAAGGAAATCCAATCAAGAGTCCAACTCCAGCACTTGAACTATTGGCGATAATGACTTCGGGAATGGGAAGTGTCTGAGTAACTGCTGGGTCATACATGGGGACGTAATACAGTTTATTAGATAGGGTTGAGTTGGACATTCGCACTGGCAAATATCCAGTGATAGACGGCGCGGGGGATGGGGGTGCTGCCAGATTGATTCCACCAATTCCGATTTCATTGCTGACCACGGTTTGAGCGCCGTTTCCCAACAGAATGCACGAATCTTTGCCATTTGAAGACACGCCGCTTCCAATGCCGACATTGTTGGAACCGATTGTGCTTGCGGTTAATGCGTGATTTCCGATTCCAATGTTGCCATTACCGGTCGCATTATTCTTCAATGCGTGATGGCCAACCGCCACATTACCGATTGCGACCTGAGCCGATTTCAATGCGTCCTTGCCGATTGCCACATTTTGGGTTCCGGTCGTGTTGTTCAACAGCGCATTCGCCCCCAGTGCGGCATTATTTTTGCCGGTGGTGTTGAAGTACCCGGCCGCATTCCCGACAACCGCATTGTCGCTCCCGGAGATATTGTTGTTGAGCGCCTGATTTCCAATGGCCACGTTGTAAGACCCCGTTGCACTGGTTGGGTCGGTTCCTTCCATTGCATTGTTTCCAATTGCAACGTTCAAGTATCCGGTGGTGTTGTTGTTGAGCGCCTGGTTCCCCATCGCCACATTCTGATAACCGCTTGTGTTGCACTGTATCGCATTATTGCCGACGGCCACATTGTAATTGCCAGTCTGGGCCACGGTTGGTGTCAAGTAATTGTACAGCGCATTCTCTCCAATGGCCACATTGTCGCTGCCTGCATTGTATGAAAGCGCATTCAATCCGATGGCGGTGTTGTGCTGCACGGAAGAACCATTGGTTCGCAGCGCTCCGAATCCAACTGCCGTGTTGTTCAATCCGCGTTGGCCATCGCCCCCCTGTGAGCTTAATGTTCCTAGTGTCGTGTTCCCACGGCCATCACTTACATCTGTTCCATTCAATTGGTTGAAACTTATCGACATTTCCCTGTTCCGTAAATCAATATTGATTATAAAATTACTGGATATAATTTTATTATCATATTTGCGCACATGCTGTGTGCGCATATCAGTTGGGCACGGGGAACGGTCGCTGCGATTTCTCAACCACCAACGGGTCGGGCATGACGAGCTTCATGCGGTCAATGAATGAGACCTCGGGCAGCTTGGTCAGTTGCGGAACCACCGGCGTCTGCGTTTCCACTAAATTCGTGGAGTTGATGCCGAACAGTGCGGACTCAATGTCGACCGAGTTCCGAGAGAACACGTCGCGCGGCATTTGGCTGGGCATGATGCCCATGCACGGAATGGCGGGACTGTATGCCGCGCCAGATGCGCCGTTCCGGTATTCCCAATAGTGCAGCGACTGCGACACGATGCGCTGCTCCAAGCAGTAATTCGAGCACGTATTTTTGTTTCTGGTGGATGCCATTCGAGAGAAAATGAAATAATAATGACGAAACAATAATGATGTTATTTATTATTAATACACATATATTATATTTTCTCTCAAATGCATGCATCCAATGCCCTAATATAATATGGAATAGGCATGCAACACCTGGTCCCGGTGGTTGGGAGAAACGCTCCCGGTTTTGAAGGCGTCAATCAGGCACAAATGGAACAGGTCCATGATTGGGTAGGCAAACATTAACGGCAGCAGCACATTTTCAGCTTCATGCGCCTCGTTTGGACCCAATCGGGTGTTGTAAGGGTGCTGCAAAATCAGCGCATGCAGGTCCGGCACTTCGGCCGCCTTTGTCTTAATTGCTTCCAGTCCAGCATTGATTGCGGCGTCGTCGTATTCGGTTAAACCGAACACCTGCAGGAACTGTGCCTGGTACAGCATGTCAGAATTCACTTCATCGTCCTCTATCGCTTCAAATGCTTTGTATGTGCACACGAAATCGGTTTTATACATGGTTTGCGATTTGGTTATGATTTGGTTTGATAATAATTCAAACCGATTATGTTTAAATTATTTTTATGGCAATGGAATAACCATGGAACGACGCATTTAATTATTGCACTGGCCGTCGCCGTAGAACATGTCGCGGGACGAGGCGCCGCCGCGCACCCAGCCGTCTTGGGCCACGCCTTCCACCAGGTTGGCGGGGTTGGTGATGGTGGAGGCGATGGACGGGATGAGCGGGTAGTTGTTGTCCCAGCTCTGCTCGGACAGCAGGTTGACGCTGCGCTTGTTCGTGAGGTAGTCGCCCTGCTGCAGCTGCGACTCTAAATACGGGTTGGATTGCCCGCGTCCCAGGAACGGCACGGTGGCGAACGGGCGCTGGAACAGGCTGATGCGGCATTTGGGGTGAGTCAGCGCGCTGCCGCCGAGGAGGAGCTGCGAGTTGGTGTCGATGTTGCACCCGCCGGCGCCGACCTGGTGCCCGCCCGTGAAGTTGATGTTGGGCTGGCTGGTGGCGAATTCGATGGGGCGCTTCATGGAGCAGTCATTGGAGAAGAAGTTTTGCAGCATGTAGCTGGATGCTTCGGCATTTTGAATGCCGCGTTGTCCTAAACTGCAGCTGTCTTCGCCGATGCGGGAGAGGTTGTCAAAACTGTAGTCGTTCACAAATGCGGACATCGTGTGTTATTGTATATATGTGCAATATATAATTAATCAATATATTTTATATATATTTATTAATTATTCGTTATACCATTTTAAAAACATTATTGCGCACCCGTGATGGAGCCCAGCACGGGATTGGCTCGCGCGCACGCCAGCATGTTGCCCTCCTTGCACGAAATCATGGAGCCGTAGCAGTATTCGGCGAAGGCGTGCTGGTCGTTGGGGATTTTGGTGTTCGGGGTGGCAAAGTAGTTGCGCATGGAGTTGCTGAATTCGTAATTGTCGCCTAAATCACGGAACAGCCGGTCCTCCAAATTGGGATTGCCGCCCAAATCCTTCACCACGAATTGTTGGGTGCACTGGTTGATGTCGTGCTCCACCTGCGGGTTGAATGCGGGTTCGGCGGCGGGGCGGTTGGGATGGTCCTGAATGTCGGTCAGCAGCACGTTCATCAGCGGGTCTTGCGGCGTGGGGGCCTGGAAGGTTAGTCCTGAAGTTGCGGGCGCGGGTGCTGCCCCTTTCGACGACACCATGCGCCTTCGCCCCGTGTTGTAGTTGGCGTAATTTGAGAACCCCTCTTTGTTATCAGAGAATGACTTGGTTGGCTGATTGGTCGCGTTGTTTTGTTTGCTTTGTGCCGTGTATAAAAATGCAATCATGGCTAAAGAAACCACTCCGAGCAGAACCAGTTTGTAGGACATCGTCAGCAAATAGCCTAAAAGTGTCAATAATATGATCATGCGGCTGATGGCGTTCAACTTAGATTCGCGGTTCATGTCGGACGTGGGAACGAGTTGGGTGATACCTGCATTGTTGAACAGCACGGTTGGATCTTGCAACCAAAATGCAGTCATTGTATTGTCTCTTATGAATGCTTATACGTATATATAAATGCGACTATTATTTATATATATTGATATTCTTTATTTTTATTCATCGACCCATTTGTTCATTCATCTATTTCTTGGTTTTCTTTTTCTTATTGCTTTGTGTGTCTGGTGCTGGTGCATCAGATGTTGCTGCTGAGGCGCTTCCGGTCGACAATCCAGTCGCTGTGCTTCCGGTCGCTGCGCTTCCGGTCGCTGCGCTTTGTGGAAACCTCGGCGTGCGTTCCACCTTTTCGCCGGTGCTAAACACCAATGGCTGCGCTTGTTGGACAGCCGCCTGCGCTTGCAACACCATTGCAGCCCTGCGTTCTTCCAATTTCTGTTGCATTCGCTCTTTGGTCTTGGCCGTTTTCATGTTTTGATTCAGGTGGCTCTGCATGGCGCCCATGTTGAATTTGGCGTTCTTGCCCCCGAGACCCATGCTGGCTGCCATTTTCCCAATGTCCATTCCGCCCATGTCGCCCATGCCTCCCTCCATGCCCATCTTTTTCAGCAAATCGGCCACGTTGTTTATGCCCGGCATTTTCTTCATTTTGCTCATGAGTTCGCTGGCCTCCTGCATGATTTCGCTCTCTTTAATCTCCCCCGATTTCATCTTGGCGTCCAGCTTCTGGCCCACGTTCTTCACGATGCCCATGAGCTTGCCCGGGTTCTTGAAGAGGTTCTGAAACACGGACTGCACCGAGGCTTCATCGGACGTGTCCAGGTTCAGCTCGGCCGCGGTTTCCTCTGCGATTTCTTTGGCCAGGTTGCCGATTTTTCCGCCGAGCAGCCCGTTCAAATGCTCGTGCATGGAATTCGGGTCCATTCCTGGCGGAAATGAGAACCCCTTCGCTTCACTTTTATCGTCTGCTCCGCCTGCTTCGCCTGCGCCTGCTTCGCTTTTATCGCCTGAGCTTTTACCATCTGCTTCGCCTGAGCCTGCTTCGCTTGCGCCTGCTGCGCTTGTGCCCTCATCCTTAAACATGTCCTGCATTTGCTGCATGACCTCTTCCAGCTTGGATTTCAGCACGCTCTCGTCGATGGCCTCAAACAGTTTGGCGGCATCGCCGAAGGTGGACGTGTCCGACAGGTCCGACACCACCGAAAACATGACCAGCTGCAAATACTTCCACACGGCCTCCTTGGTGGCATCGCTGACGTCGGGCGTTTCCCACAGCGCCTTGAAATCCAGCCCGGGCAGCAGCTCAATCGGCTCAGCAAACAGCACGGTGTCATTGCGGTACAGAATGTTGAAGAACTGGGGCGCGTACGCGAGCTTGCAGTGGTCGTACACCGCAGCGGGGTCCATGTTGTACACCGTGGCGCATGCTTCGCTGTGCTCGGGGAACACGGTGGCAATGTCGGCCACGAAATCGGATATAATCTTCTTAAACTCGTCGGAGACAGTCATCTTGCGGAGAAGTGTGTTTACATTAATTTGAATACTTTTGTTTAAATCAATATATAGAACAATAATTAATCCAATCCAATCCAATCCAATCCAATCCAATCCAATCCAATCCAATCCAATCCAATCCAATCCAATCCAATCCAATCAATTGAGGTTAATCCATCTAATGTTTGATTTTTTTAATATTTTGTCAACAATGTGAACCCCTGTGTTTGAAAACAACTTATCTTTGATGTATTTTCTATACAACACACACGCAATTGCTTGGTCATGTGAGTGCCACTTTAATTCTGGTTCAGGTGTGTTTTCTGGCAATATCAGGTTGTCAATCAAGCACAAGTCATGCCATTCATTTATAAATTTCATTGAAATTTCAGATTTTCTTATAAAAATGCGATTTGCATTCAATAATGGAAATTCGCGGTAGTACTCGTTGTTTTCACCAATCGTTTCAAACGCGTGTTGTTTGACATGGTGTTTGCATTTCAACACATCCGGATTTTCAATTGGAATGATCACATCCGAATTTATATTGTCAAACATGCATTCAACCAATGATTTGTATTCATTTAAATGTTCCGCGTAGTATGGATATTTAATAAAATTCGAATCTTGATAAATCAATATTTCACCTGTGTTTATTTGGGCCAAATGATGTTTTATGATAAATGGTTTCCATCTCCAAAACCCATGCTTGCAGCCGCGGCCATGTTCGGGTAAATTCGAGAAACGATTAATGATGTGTTTATATTGAGGATAAGAATTCATGTATGTTTTAATAAAATCTGCATTTATGGTTTGACATGCCTTTGAATTGTATCTTGTGCATGTATCAAAATATGGATTGTATAGATTTTCAAATGTTTTGCCGCATGAAGTTAAATTAAGCGCTTCATCATACGGTTGCCCCATGGAATGAAACGTAATTAAATTGTACCGTGTGTTGAATGTTTTGATATTTTCATGTTTGTGGTCATTAGTGTGCGGCAACCCTTCCAAAAATCTTTTATAATTTGTCTGCATGTACAATGCATCAATCACCTTGAAATTAAAGTTTATTTTGATGGGGGCTGACATATTTATTAATTTGTAAATTCCAATCATGTGTGTTTTAAAAATGACATCCATGTACTGTTCATTGTATTCATTGGGCAGATTTTTGAACATATTGTTGTTTATTCCCACAAACGACCCGATTGGAGTTGCATTCAAACATTCAACTATTTCCCATTCTGGTAAACTGCTGAATTTAATCATATTATCATAAAATTTGTCGAGTGGGTGTGTAAATGCAAACAATGCTGGTTTAATATTTAACTGGTTGTTTTGAATAAAATAATTTAAACTTTTTCCACTTGCATAACCATCAATTAACAATGTGTCGGCATTCACAATGCTTTTAAAATAGTTTACATATTCGGGTCCTCCATCATTGAAACACAAACGAGATGAAACGAGATAGGTTGAATTGCACTTGTCGTCATACAATAGGTCATAAAACATTTTTAGGTAATAACCATCCCGCAAAAAAAATGCAATCTTTTTATTGGTTGAATTTAAAAATGATGATATTAATAATAAAACTGGAATGTTTATGTTCGCGATTAAATTGTACAAAACCTTATAATTTGAATCCGTGTGTGGATTCAATAACCGAATGTATCTAGAAAAATTTGCTAGTTCGAGGTTTGATGATTGTATTAAAATGTTTTCATGGGACGAGTATGAGCACATTGTGTAATGGGTTGATTTCAATCCAGATTGTTGAGCCATGTGAACATCGCTGTGCATATTGTCGCCAATGTGATAGAATATGTTGTTTTTTTCATCTATTTTATTCCATATCCATCCATTGTGTTTTCCACCAGATGAAACATAAATTTTTATATTTTGTATTATTTCTTCATTGTCAATGTTGAATGTTTTTTTATTGTGATTGCAACAATTTATCAAAATGTGTCTCAATTGATTTTCGGATAAATACATGTCAGACACAATTATGTCATTTTTTTTTAATTTCAAAAATAAATCATTGTTTGGATAAATGTTGCATAGTTCGGTGTCAAATTCAACGTTTTTGTACATTTCTAATGTCATTGCATCATATTTGTATAATTGTCCCATGATTTCATAGATTTGATGTATAGTTGTGTTTTGAATGGTTGAATATGCAACCTGTTCGGAATGCATGCGATGTTGTTTAAAATTCGGATTATTTACACGGGTTTGTATCATGTCAAAAATGAGGTGTGGTTCATTGCAATAACGAAACACTAATGTGTCAAACATGTCATATGAAATTGTCGAGGGAATTTGAACATTGGAATGCGTTTCACTTATTTTTAAAGTGGGGATTTTGGTTGGTTTTATTGAAATCACATTGGGAATTTGGTTTGTTGATTTTATTTGAGGGAATGCCCCATTGTTCATTCTAGTGGTGAAATGTGGGGTTGATAATTGTCCGGATTGTGTCATGGCTGACATGATATTCCGCATGCTATTTATTGCGGTAAAAGTTTGGGTTGACGTCGACGTTTGTTTTGATTTTTTCATTAAAACAACATGGGGGGTTTGTGGATTTGTAAACTTAGGTTTATTTTGAACAAATCCAATGTTCATGTTCATCATTTGTGTGAAATAATCAAAATGATGTATATAATAAAATGCTATTATATTTTTGCATTCTTCAAACGTAAATGAATTTATTCATGGCATCCTATTATTGTGCAAAAACTGTTTGTGCATGTGGTGCATTTTTACCCGTTTCATTTTCAGCAAAATGCTGTAAATGCTTTGGTCATGGCGATTTTCTTTAAAGTCGGGGTCTTCGGCACCCATGACACTTGGACTGTCGGTTATGATTTGCGCATTTTGCGCGTAGTGCAGCCATTCTCTAACAAACGCCATCGATGTTTCGCTTTTTCTTAATAACACGAACCCCGCCCATGCTTGAGTCGTGGATTTAATGCGTTCGCGTTCGTCACCGGGTGGAACATTCATCAATTCAAATGTGTCGCGTTTACTGTATTTGCGGTCGGTGCACCCCTGCCATCCAGTGTGATTTGGTTTATTGTGGCAGGCCCCGATGTCGCCGTCTGTCAACCATTCGTCCGTAATTTTACGCGCATCACTCAAAAACCGGTACGAACTATCGCAATAGCACAGCACGTCGCCGTCCTGCAGGTCGGTCAAGCGTTTCAGAATGGCGAACGGCTTCCACAACCAATAACCCGCCCCCGTTGAATGCTGCAGTATGTGCGCATTTTGTTTTTTAAACAATGGGTCCAGTAAGTTCATGTTTCCAATCAATGCGGTGTCGAATCGTGCAACGGTTGTTGCAGAGGCACACAATCGCATTGCGTCCTTTAAATACGTCCCATTCGGGGTTGCAAATGTCATGAAATGATATGTCATTTTATAACACATGTTGATTATTTATTTTGATATTTAATTAATTTAATGTGGCACTCTCATTGCACCTCCCCATGCAGCTTCGCCAGCTTCGTCAGGTTCTGAATGTACTTCATGGACTTGGCCTGGTTATCGACACCCATCTCCCGGATGGGGCCGCGCAGCGTGTCCACCTTTTGCATGACCGCATTCCCCATGTACTCCAAATCCCGCGTGTAATCCTTGTCCAGGAAGAACCCGATGTCGCCCTTCTCAATCTGGTCATTGTAGGGCTCCACAATGTAGGTGGCCCATGCATTCATTAAAATGCGCGGGTTCGTTTTTTTAATGAGGAACAGCGCGGTTTTGGCCGAATCTATGTCTGCATTGTCTGGAAAAACGCCCTGAATGTCCTCCACAAAATCGGTGAACTGGTTCAAAAAGGCTTTCATGACAATCGATTTGTCCGACATTGCGCACAATAATGGGATGAATGGATTGTATGTGGGTGGGATGTATTTGTGTGGTGTATGTATTATTCTGCGCATTATTTTAAATTCATTTTATTCAATAATTATATTTTGACTCATCATTGTCGGCGATATTGACCCTGGCCTTGTCCTTGGCCATGACCTTGGCCTTGGCCTTGTTGCGCCTGTTGCGCCTGCATAATTTGCGAATTTCTCTCTTTTTCCAGCTTCTCAAGCGTTGTGTCGGGGCCAATCCGCGCCTGTTTTTCCTCAATGGCCGGGCACTCAATGGTTTGATTGAAGTCAATGGTCGCGTAGTTGTAAAGCTGGCGCAAGCCGCCCGCCCCCTTGGCCGACAGGTCCTCGCTGCTTTGGTCCAGAAAGCTGTAGTTGTCGGACGTCACGCCAAACCCGCCCATGAACTCGCAGGAAGTGGAAAACGGCGACGGCTCTCCGTTGTAATTGGTGGCCACGTTGTTGTGCTGCACATCCAGCGGTTTCAGATGGTTCGTGATTTGGTCGCCGTAAAGCACCATGTGGTTCTGATTCAGTAGCAGCAGCGCGGGCACCCGGTTCACGTGCGGCGGCAGAATGATTTGCTGCCCGTCTTCCAAGATGATGTACCATGCCCCGTTCTCGCCCTTCACGCGTTTGTCGATGCACATGTAATGAATCCCCTCCTTAATTTTGCTCTTGGCCAACCGCTGCAAGAGAGATTTAGACTTGTCGCAAAAGTTGCTGTAATAAAGAATGCTACTCATGATGGTATTTTAACATACATGCAGTTTAATATTATCATTATTTTAACTCATTTCAACCTCATTTAGTATTTTGTATTAAAAATTATAATGTATGCAAAGTGTATACACACCAACATCATTGTACCACCATACACATCACTGCAACCATGAAATTGCACGGTTCGCGCAAGGACGTCAACGGGTGGATTTATCTTTCACTGAACGGTGGCCCGTATGAGCGCGGTTTCGCGCACGGCCATCTGGTGGCGCATGAGCTGACCCAAATCATGGCGATGTTGGAGTTTTTCCTGTACGAGGAAAACGGGCGCACGTTCGCCTTTTTTTGCGAGATGGCCGACGACTTTTTTCGCCCGCAGATTGAGTCGAATTTCCCCGAGTTCTATGAAGAGATGCGCGGCATTGCCGACGGTTCGAAGCAGCCGCTGCACAAAATCGTGTTTTGGAACTGTTTCGTCAGTTTTGATTACCTGTTCGCCCGGCTCTCGGACGTGCTAAACGAACCGCACAATGCGCACTTGAAGTCGAAACCCATCTATGCCGACTTTGTGAGTGAGGGGGGCAAAGGCAGCGGGGGGCTGGAAGGGGGTGGTGCCAAAGATCGGTGCAGCGCCTTCATTGCAGTGGGCGATTACACCACCGACGGCAAGATCGTGTGCGCGCACAACTCGTTCGACAACTACATCAACGGGCAGTACTCGTGCGTCATCATGGACCTGCGCCCGAGCAGCGGCAACCGCATCCTCATGCAGTCGTTCCCCGGCGGCATTCATTCCGGAACCGACGTGTTTGTGACGAGCCGGGGGCTGTTCGGAACGGAGACGACGATGGGCGGGTTTAACGCCTACGAAAACAAGGACCCCGTGTGCTGCCGCATTCGGCGCGCCATGCAGTACGGCAATTCGCTGGACGACTACGTGGCGATGCTGACGGAACGCAATTCGGGCGACTACGCGAATGCGTGGCTGTTTGGCGACACGCGCACGAACGAAATCATGCGGCTGGAATTAGGGCTGAAGTACGTGGACGTCCAGCGCACCAAGAACGGCTATTTCGTCGGGTTCAATGTGGCCTTCGACCCGCGCATTCGGAACATTGAGTCGTCCAACACGGGCTGGGACGACATTCGCCGCCACCAGGGCTCGCGCCGGGTGCGCCTGCATCAAATGATGGAGGAGCACAAGGGGCGTCTGGATGTGGAAACCGCCAAGCGGCTCATTGGCGACCACTACGACGTGTATTTGAACAAGATCAACCCGTGCTCGCGCACGACGTGCTCGCACTACGACCTGGACGCGCGCGAGTACATGTCGCAGGCCGACCGCCCAAAACCGTTTCAGCCGCGCGGGGCGGTGGACGGCATGGCCATTGACACGGCCACTGCTCAGCGCATGCAGCTGTGGGGGCGCTGGGGCAGCTCGTGCGGAACGGGCTTCTACAAGGACGCGTTTTGCGACCGCAACATGATTTGGAACACGTACCGTCCGTACCTTCACGACCGCCCGCCGCAGCCGTGGACGCTGTTCGGTTTGAACGGACAGAACGGATTGACGCACCACCGAACCCGGTCGCATAGACACGCGCATCGGCACCACCACTCGACCACCCGGCGCCTTAAGGCCGTTGCGGCGAACTGATGATGATGTGCAGTGAAAACGATTTAAACACTTGCACATGTGTGTAAGTATTTAATAATTTGGGAATTTGGGAATTTGGAAATGCAGGACGCCAGCGAAATGGTCATCTTGTTGCAGCAACTGTGCGACAAATACGCGGAAGACGAATTCATGCTGGCGAAGCTGTCAGCGCACGTGGCCCAGCTTCCGGCAATGATGGATGCTGCGCATCAGGCACGCGACGACAAGGAGCAGCGCAAAAAAACGTTGATAACCGCGTCGGACGAGTTCATTGAGCAGTTTTTGAACGAGTCGCCGCATTACTATTACAACGCCAATGTGGAGCTGTTTTTCGTGTACGATGCCGACGCCGAGTGCAATTACAGCGTCATCAACGAGGACGACATCCTGCACCCGATACTAACGAAAATCAGCGGCAATCGGGAACTCATGCCGTGGAAGTATAAAATCAAGAACCAGGTGCTGCGGCGCATCAAGGACCGCAACCTGTTGTCGTCCATTCCGGAATCGCAGACGATTCAGCGCACGCTGAACATGCTGTGCCCCGCCATGTTCCGAACCCGCGACTGTGCAAAGTATTTTCTGACGGTGCTGGGCGACGTCATCTTGAAGAAAACGGTTCACATAAACGACGGCTCCGCAGAACCCGTGTACATTGCTGCCCCCAAAACGCGGCAGTTCATAAAAGGTCTCAGTCAAGAATGCAGCACGCTGTTTGGCACGTCGTTGCTTTCCGCGTTCAAATTCAAATTTCATGAGTACGCGTTCAGCGAATGCCGGTTGATGGACATGAACGACGTTGCAATGGACGCATACGCGGCGCCATTTAAACACCGGCTAATCGACATCTTTTGCGTGGCGGCGCACTACTCGCAACGGTACGACAATGCGGAGGCGTTTTTAAACACGCAGTGCAAGGACACGGCAGCCGATGAACGGGTGCTCTATTTAAAACGCACCACGGATGAACAGCTGGTTGCCAAATTCGCGGCAACGTGTGAGCCGTCCCCGCAAACCAACATGAGCATTTCGTGGAAAAACATGATGTATTTGTGGAAGGTGTTCATCGAGGAGGAGAGAATTCCGAATGTGTTTTTTGTGCACACGCTGAAGGCGCGACTCATAAAGCATTTGCCGAATTATTCGGAACCGACCGATTCATTTATGCAGCTGACCAGCAAGCATTTGCCCCTGGTGGCACGGTTCAAGGATTTTTGGACACAGACCATTGGTGTGGCTGACGAGGACGACGACGCACACGAGCTGGAAATCGATGAATTCACGACGCTGTTTAAACTGCACCACGCCCAGCAACTGCATCAGCCGTCCCCGCAGCTGCAGAGCCACAACCACAACGATGCCACCTTTTTGGGGCTGATTCGGCACTTTTATCCGGACGTGGTCATTGAAAACGACAAGCATTTGTTGCATGTCAAGTGCGCGCTGTGGGACAAACGGGGGGACGTGCTGGCGGCAATCCAGGAATATGTGGGTGAACTAACGGGTTCAACATCCGTCTATAAAGCATACGAATTTTACTGTCATCGGCAGCGAGCCAAATTCAAATCATCGGACAACCATTCAAACATGCATCATTTGATTGTGAGCAAAAAGTATTTTGAAAAAATGTGTAGCGACAATGGTTTTTAATGTTGCAATAATATAACATACCGGTTTCAAATGTCATTTCCTTTAGAACCAAATGAGGCTGCGCTTGCGCCTGCAAATGCTGCGCCTGAGCCCGATGCTGCGCTTACGCCTGAACCCACTTCACACAATGCTGATTCCCTAGCGATTAATGTTGCTTCGATGGCGCTAGCACCTGATGCCGTGCCTGATGCCGTGCCTGAAAATGCTATGACTGAGCCTGTAATAGCGCTAGCACCTGAGCCTGAGCCTGTAAATCCTGAAACCAGAGAATTGAATGCAAGAGAGGCAATTGAAAAAGGCCTGATGGCATTCAATCAACTTTCTCAAACTTCCGATTTTTATGGAAAAGCGGTTGCTGGAATTGAAAGCGCAATTCGACTTGCCCAGCCAACGATAGCCTTCGTAAATTTGACTGCCGCTGCACAGGTTGATTCAGGGGACGTCATTGTGTCTTACTGCAACCCATCCATCGGAGCATTGTCCGATTTTACCCCGCATTACAACCTCTTCATTTCAACGCATTTGCCAGCGAATGTGCCGCCAATGAGCATCATGACTCCCACATTTGATGCATTGAATGCATTGAGGAAATTACTTCAACCCGAAGATGGAGCATTTGAGATAAAGGTTAGTCTTACTTCACACCATCACACAGGACCACGCATTTCTCTCCGTTTGCACATTGGACCCGTGTTCAACATTCCAGTTTTCACCGCACATGTCATGAATCATGTGTTGAACAATCCCCGGTTGCCCGGCGCATTGGCCCCCATTGAACCCGAACCATTCGTTCACAATGCAAAACCGATTGGGCCTTACAATCGTCTGGATTTAATGATGGAATTGTTGCTGCATTCAGAAACAACGGATGATGACCCCTATTCTCCAGTCAACGTTCTCATTGCGCGTGGCATAAATGTCAGTTGCGTAAAGAAATTTACTACAGTTGCAACCGGGTCAGGTCCAAGTCCAAATGCCATCATCCGTGCCGAATGCGATGCATTTTTTGAATTGCTTATTATGAGTGAAACCCAACTCATACAATCCGCACTCACCAAATCCGTGCTCATTGCGGTCATGCAGAATCCGACCGTGCTAACCTCCGATGGGAAACAGTTTTCTGACATATTTCCCAGCGGTCAATACGGCAACTACTTTGATGAGCTTGCTTACAAAACCAAACAAGATGAAGCTGGCGGCGCGATCATGCTCGACGACGGAAGTCCGCTGACGAGGACCGACATGATTGTTGCTGCTCTCACGGCGGTGAATGAAGCAATGCGTTCATCGGGCGTGCACATTGTGGCAGGGGGAGGTGCTGCGGTCTCTTATTACATTCGAGACTTTTTGGGGAATGCGTTCAGTCCGGAGATTGTGGCTGCATCGGGCGTGGATTTGGCACAAGTGAAAGAGAGATGCGGAAAAATAATGATGAACGACATTGACTGCTTTGTGTTTGGCAATGTGTCCCGTCAATTTTTATTGCTGTTTTCTCTCTACATGATGATTCTATATGACAATTTTTATGAACGTGCAAAGCGCTACGGCATAAAGGAGGCAATCGCGACGCAAGGAACAAAGATTGAATTCAAGCTTTCGGCAGATGACCGCATTGGACTGTTCATGTACGGAAATCGCAACGAGGACGCAAACACGCAACTCATCAGTAAACGATTGGCAAAGAACCCGAAGGTGCAGCTGGTCACCCAAGAAACCAAATGTTTCTCTCAGATTGAGCATCCGTTGTGCGGACCCATTGGCGATGCGTGCAAGGTGGACGGCTACTACCTGCAACCGGTCGATTTGGTCAAAAAAGACATTGAGGAGTTCGTTGATTTGTATGTGGGGTCTCTTTACCCAGCAAAAGACGGCGTGCAGCGCCCCGCAGATTTAAAAGGCATGATACTGCGACAATACACCACCGACAACATGGTGTCGCTGAAAACCACGATGCTGGACATAATTTGCATTTTTTGCGATGAAGGCAAGTCGCTGTTTATCCGCATTTTCATGGCCCGCAAAAATCCGAAGGATTTCGCCCGGTTGCGCGCGTTCATAGACCTGTATTTGCTACAGCTGCTGCAGGCAAACCCCGCACCCGCATTTGCCGAGACCAATAAGGAGTTCATTCAACTGGTTGGCCAGTTGCGCGCCAAGATGGACCAGTTGGATGAGACGTATTATTTGAAACAGGGCAACATTGCAGCGACCAATGCTGCAACTGCCGAACAAATAGATGAAGACCGGACCGCGTTTTTGATGCTGCTGCGCAACATCGGGCGCAAAATAGTGGAACTGCCTGACCCATTCGGCGATGTCGTTCCTATAAAATTTCAAGCAGCACCCACCGGTGCAAACATGATTCGGTTTTTTAAGGAAAACACACAAATGACATACAATTTTGACATGAGCCAACACATGACCCAACTGTTTTCGATTTATAGAGAGGGGCAAGCGGGTGCTTACACCAGATGGTTGAATGGTGTGTTTTCACAAATAAAGTTCCCGCCGGAATCCGAAACGTTCTTCCGTTCCAAATTGGACCAAATCTTGAATCCTGTGGATCCGGATGGAAATCGGAAAATTGGGTTCAAGGAAATGCCCGAGATTTCGCCGCTGATGCTTCGTCTGCACGACGCATTGAAGCGCGTGAAAGTCAGCCAACCTCTCATTTTACGGTTCAGACCCATGTTCAATTCGCTCGTGCAACCAATCAAAGAACAAATCCGACGAGGGGCGAACCCCACTGCATATTACGTGGGCGTAAGAAATAAAACTTCCAAAAAAACCCAAGATGGAGTGTATGACGCTGAAACAAAGAAGCGATTGTTTCCAACCTTTGTGACAGAGGTGATTTTAAAGAATGAAGCCATGAAGAACCCCATAATAAGCGGTCTCATTCATGATTTGAAGGAGAATGCGAATGCCAAGTATGATGATGTGGTCATGGAAGAAATTGGGCGCATCCTATTGGATTATGAACCGAATATTACGAAATTGGGCGGTGGCGGTGGCGGTAAAACCAGAAAACGAAGCCCCCGAATGGTTCGTCGTCATCCCAAAACCCGAAACTGCAATCGCACCACATTGTCGAAGAATCAGAAAACTAGGCGGCATCGTCGTCGGTGCACAAATCTGCACAAAAATAAACAAACACGCAAATACATAGATGTTATGGATGGGATGCATTAAGCACTTAAAAATGATAAAAATGAATTGATGATGCATTCAATTCATTTATTTACACATTTATTTTCAGTTAGTGTTTTAGTGGTTTAGTGGTTCAATGCTTCCTGTGTTTGCGACTCTTCTTAAGGTCGGAGATGCGAACGGCGCCGAACTTGCCCTTCTTGGCAGTCCAACCGTGTTTCGCTAAACGCTTCTCCCTTTTAGCGGTCGCGTGCTTCTTGGCGCTGACAATGCGGCCGTGCTTGTTCATGAGCAGCTTCTCTTTAGTGAGACCGGGAGTGCCGTCGGTCTTGTGAGCGGTGCCGTGAAACACCTGGGCGCGAGAACCGCGCAGCATCTCGTACTTCTTGCCGTGGATGTGATAAAATCCGTCGGCCGAACGCGTGTGGTTTCTTCCCATTGTTTTGATTGGTTGTATTATAGTGTAATGAAAGAAAAAAAAAGAAAGTGCAATGGATTTAATAATGGATATAATTGATTTCAATGAATGCATCAATTGCTTTAGCAAATCGAAAATTGCAAATCAATTGAATTGATTCCGTATTGGCTGGCCGTATCCCGCCGGTGCTCCCGTCCAACTTTTATAAACATTGGTCGGGCGATTGGCCTGCGTAAAACAATCGTTGCGCTGGGCCGTGGCGGTTTTAATGATTATGCTAAACACTTTGAAGTTGACCACGACGGGCACAACTTCGCCGCCGCTGCCCGTTTCCACCAACTTCTTGTTAATCGGCTGATAGCACCGACATTTAAATAGGGAATAATAATTATAGCCTGACATTTATTTTTTTTTGTATTTATATGATATAACATAAAATAACTACAATATTTGCAATGTCACGTGGTCCCGCTGGAGAACGCGACGCAGCGCTTAGGGATTTTGCTGTACTGGCCAATATGCGAGACTATCAACGGTCACACCGTCATGGCAATTCAACCCACATCGAATTTACTCAAGATGATGCAATGGCCGAAAAACATTCTATGAAACGTTATGCATATTTAAATTCCATTGGCCGTGGTGATTTACCATATGCCCTGGCCACATGTAGTGCGGATGTTGAGAAGCGTGTGCAACATCAAGCAGAAGCATATGCGAGCAATGTACCGAAAGGATTCTCATTCCCAGCAAGTGTATTGGAAGGCGCGGATACCTCACGTGTTCCAGATTGGGTTTATTTCCCATTAAGAGTGAGGAATGGCAGGTATGAGTTTGACGAAACCACTGCCACACAATTTGGTACATATGGTCCTCATGGGTTGGGGTTGAGTGGGGGAAAGAAGAGAAGCCATAGAAAGAAGAGCCACAAGAAGAGGAGCCACAAGAAGAGGAGCCACAGGAAGAGCAGGAGGCATTGAACACATGTCAAAATCAAAAATCAATAATCCAAATAAAATAAAAAATTGAAGCAATTTAAAGCGAATAAATGAATGTTATGCATCCCTTTATTTCATAAAGACAATCAGACAATCAGACAATCAGACCAAACAATACAATGGCAGCAGCAGCAACCGACTTGTCCAGCAAGTATCAGAAAATGACGGACTTGGAGCACATTCTCAAGAAGCCCGACACGTACATTGGCTCCATTCAGCTGACCGAGTGCACCGAATACACTGCCTTAGGAGCGACTGGAAGCGCCGGAGCAGAAGGTGTAAACATCGGTCTAGCGACGTTCACGCACATCCCCGCGCTCTACAAGTTGGTGGACGAGGGTCTCGTCAATATGCGCGACCACGTCATCCGTCAGGCGCAGGCAATCAAGGACGGCAAGCCCAATGCGCTCCCCGTGACGTCCATTGAAGTAGAGGTGGATGCCGCGACCGGAACAATCACCATGACCAACGACGGCAACGGCATTGACATCGCGCAGCACCCCGAGCACAAGATGTGGATTCCCGAGATGATTTTCGGGCACTTGCGCACCTCCACCAATTACGCCGAGGACAAGAAGGAGAAAATCGTCGGCGGGAAGAACGGCTTCGGTTTCAAGCTCGTGCTCGTGTGGTCCACCTGGGGGTCGGTGGAAACCGTGGACCACGTGCGCGGTCTCAAATACACTCAAGAATTCAAGGCGAATCTGACCGAGATTTGCCCGCCAAAAATCACCAAATGCTCCAGCAAAAAGCCTTACACGCGCATCTCGTTCCGCCCCGATTACGCGCGCCTCTGCATTGCAGGGCTGACCCCTGACATGACGGCGCTATTCACGAAGCGCGTGTATGACATTGCCGCCGTCACGGACCGCAGCATTCGCGTGAAGTACAACGGCAGCGTCGTGCCAGTGAAAGATTTCAAGCAGTACATCGGCCTCTACATTCGCCCCGAGGTCAAGCGCGTGTATGAGGCGCCCTCGGAGCGCTGGGAATACGCCGTGTGCCTGACAAACACGGACGAGTTTGCGCACGTCTCATTCGTGAACGGCATTTGCACGTCCAAGGGCGGCAAGCATGTGGAATACGTGATGGGTCAGCTCCTGCGCAAGTTGGCGGCGTACATCAAGACCAAGAAGAAGGTGGACGTGAAGCCAGCGACAATCAAGGAGCAGCTGACCCTGTTCTTGCGCTGCGATGTGGAAAATCCCGCCTTTTCCAGCCAGACGAAGGACGAGCTGACGACAACGAGCGCGAATTTCGGGTCGGCCTGCACCGTGAGCGACGAGTTCGTGGAGAAGGTGGCGAAGATGGGCGTCATGGATGCGGCCTGCGCTTTGACGGAAGTGAAGGAAGCGAAGGCGGCGAAGAAGACGGACGGCGCAAAGACGCGCACCATTCGCGGCATTCCCAAACTGATTGACGCCAATTTTGCGGGGACGGAGAAGTCGGGACAGTGCACCATCATCTTTTGCGAAGGAGATTCGGCCAAGGCGGGCATTGTGTCCGGCCTGAGCAAGGAGGACCGCAACATCATTGGCGTGTATCCGGTCAAGGGCAAGTTCATGAACGTGCGCGGCGAGGCGGTCAAGCGCATTGCAGAAAACACGGAAATCGCGGAAATCAAGCGCATCCTGGGTCTGGAGAACGGGCGCGAATACACGGCGGAAGACGTGGTCAAGCGGCTGCGATACGGCAAAGTGCTGTTCATGACGGACCAGGATTTGGACGGGTCGCACATCAAGGGCCTCGGCATCAACCTGTTTCAGAGCGAGTGGCCCACATTAACGCACATCCCGGGATTCATCGGGTTCATGAACACGCCGATTTTGAAGGCGCGCAAGGGACAACAAGAGCGCGTGTTTTATAACGAGGGCGAGTTTGAGGCATGGAAAAGCGGTGGAGCGACTGCAAGCGGAGCGACTGCAAGCGGGGCTGGTGCAAGCGGAGCGACTGCAATAGATGTCGCAACTTGGAACATCAAATACTACAAGGGTTTGGGAACCAGCACGGGACGCGAGTTCAAGGAATATTTCGAGCACAAGAAAATCGTGGATTTTGCGCACACGGGCGAACAGAGCGACAATGCAATTGACCTCGTGTTCAACAAGAAACGCGCCGATGACCGCAAGGAGTGGCTTTCCACCTACAATCGCGCTGACCATCTGGACACTAGCCACGCGCACGTGTCATATGAGGATTTCATGACGCGCGAGATGAAGCACTTCTCGGTGTACGACAACCAGCGCTCCATTGCGAACGGCATGGACGGCCTGAAAATCTCGCTGCGCAAAATCCTGTTTGCGGCGTTCAAGAAGGGCGGACTCAAGACGGAAATCAAGGTGGCACAGTTCAGCGGCTACGTGTCGGAACACTCGGGCTATCACCACGGCGAGGCGAGCCTGAATGCGGCCATCATCGGCATGGCGCAGAACTTCGTCGGCAGCAACAACATCAACTTGTTTGAGCCCAATGGTCAGTATGGGACTCGGTTATGCGGAGGGAAAGATTCTGCTAGTGAAAGATACATCTTTACGCAGCTCAATGCAATCACCCGACTGATTTATCGCGCGGAAGACGATGCCGTCTTGGAGTATCTGGACGACGACGGCCAGCTGGTGGAGCCCACATTTTACGCGCCAGTTGTGCCGATGGTGCTCATCAACGGCACGAAAGGCATCGGCACCGGGTTCAGCACGGACATCATGTGCCACAACCCTCTGCAGGTGATTGACTATGTGAAAGCCATGCTTCTAAAAAAGCCCGAGGCGGAGTGGGGTGCAATCGAGCCGTATTACCGCGGGTTCAAAGGCAGCATTACTGCGATTCCTTCGACCACGGCAAGCAAATTCCTGGTTAAAGGGCTGCACAGCGTGGACGCTGACAAGAAGCAAGTGCGCGTGACCGAACTCCCGGTTGGCCATTGGACGGAGGATTTCAAGAAGCACTTGGAATCGCTGATTGAGGCCAACTCGATTAAAGACTACGTTGACATGAGCACGGACACGGTGGTGGATTTCACTATCATGTTTCCGGCTACGGCGGACTTTGGCGCACTTTCTGCGGTTGTTGACCACGGGTGCTGCACCGCGGTTGAAAAGCTGCTGAAGCTGTATACCACTGAATCCACGAGCAACATGCACCTGTTTGACAGCAAGGACCAGTTGAAGAAGTTCAGCAACGTGCATGACATTGTGCGCGAGTATTATGGGACGCGATTGTCCCTGTATGAGAAGCGCAAGGCGCACCAGCTGGCGGCTATGGCAGCGGAACTCCGCATCCTGAGCAATAAAGCGCGCTACATCCAGGAATTACTGGACGGCAGCATTGACTTGAGGCGAAAGCGCGGTGAAGAGCTGGTGGCCATGCTGCAGTCCAAGGGCTATGACGCCATAAGCCAGGGCGACCGAAGTGAAGGGGATTACAAGTATTTGCTGAAGCTGCCGATGGACAGCGTGAGCGAGGAGAACGTGCAACGGCTGTTGAAAGAAAAGGGGCAGAAGGAGGCACAGCATTCCACATTGGAATGCACCAGCATTGAGCAGCTTTGGCTGGCCGATTTGGCAGAGTTGCGTGCCGAATACGTCAGACAGGAAGAGAAGCGCGTCAGCGAACTCACTGCTGCTGCATCAACTGCTCCAGCAAAGGCTGGCGCAAAGAAGATTGTCAAAGCCAAAAAGGCATGAGCGGCTGCATTGGGTTTGATTGTGTTAGTTGTGTTTGATTTGGGTTTGGTTGTTTTGAATTTGAGAGAAAATGTAATAAATGTGATAAAAAAATGTTTTTTATTGGGGTTTAGGATTAGGCGAAGAGCAATGGTTTATTTATTTGTTGAGTGTTGATTTATTTATTGAATTTCTCTCGAATTGCATGTTCAAAGAATGATTCAAAGAACAAATGAAAGAATGCTGTCATGTTTCACGGCGATGCACGCCCGAATCTCGTCCGCGATTTCGCGCTCAGCGCAACCCGGCGCCGAATTGGCTATGATTTCCTGGACACGAGCGGCGAGTTCCACGCCGAGGCAGCCCGAGTTGCGGTCGATGCATTGGCTCATGTGCGCCATAAGTTTCATCCATTTGGTCAGCCAGAGGGTGCCGGTCTTGCTGCGGTAATGCCGAAATGCGACCACGCAGATGATGCTGTAAATGCCGCAATACCCAGGATTGCATTTGTCCGACCCGTAGTTGATGTTGTATTCGGGGGAGATGGAGGTGTAGGCCTTGGTCACGTTTTTCAGAGAGCCGCTGTGGTCGTCCAGAATGCGAATGCCGCAGAACTTGTTTCGCCCGTTGGACTCAAATATCGCAATGTGGTGCGGATTGGACCGAATTGCGCGGCTCTTGATGAGGACGAGTGAGTGTGCATTGCCTCCGCGGTGTTGCACGCTGATGAATCGGAAACTTTCGAACGGCATGGCATCGGCTTTGCCTTTGTTCCGACGGCATCCTAGGACATTGGCTTTATCCGCGACAAAATAGGAGAGGGGCAGCGGAATGACGTAGCCGCGCGTGCTGTCAATGACAATGCTGCTCTTATTGTGGCCCAGTGATGCAGGTTCGGATGAACTCAAATATCTCTCGAACTCGTCGTTGCGAAGAGCGGATTTCTTGAACAGGGTTTCACGTTCCGATGGCATGATTGATGACAGATGGATAATGGATGATGCAAAGATGGAATGCACCGTGCAAAGTAATTCAATTTTTTAATATATTGTTTGATATAAATGACCCAAACAAACATGTTTTATTCGCAGATAGGACAAGATGAATATTACGTTAAAAACATAATTGACTATAAAACAAATGGCTATTATGTTGACGTGGGTGCACACGATGGCATAAAATTATCAAACACATATTATTTGGAAAAAAATTTAAATTGGACCGGAATATGCATTGAAGCAAATGAGGAGCTGCATCAGAAATTGTGCGTGAATCGGCCAAAATCCATAAATGTAAATCAATTGATTTACAGCCAATCGGATTTAGAATTGCGGTTTGAAATGGCATTGAACAAGGAAATAGTTGAAGGAAATGACATGCTTTCTAGAATTTCAAATGACGAAATCAATGCAATAAATCATGATTATTTCACAGAACAATTCATTCAGAGCAAAATAATTAAACAAAAAACAAAGACATTGACAGATGTTTTAGATGAAGCCAATGCGCCAAATACAATCGATTATTGTTCAATTGACATAGAAGGTGCAGAACTTGCATGTTTAGAAGGAATAAGGTTTGATAAATATAAATTTTTATTTATGACGATTGAATATGGATACAGAGAAGATTTTAAAAATCAAATAATCAACAAGATGTGTCAAAATAATTATGAATTGCATAGAATTAATCAATTTGACATTGAGTTTGTGCCAATGTGATGGTTCTTATTTTTTTCGACACATATATTAAAATAAAAATAAGGAACAAGAAATGAAACCATTGCATCATTTGATGCTGATTGCATTGAAGGATGCGTTAATTGTGGTGGCTGCATTCACGCTGTATGAAATCATTGAAGAATTGAAACTCGAATGGAACTCGAAGAATCCCGCGAAAGAGGGACTGCATGAGCATTATGGGCGTCTGTATCATTTGATAAGCATTTTCGTCGCCGACTTTAGCATAGGATGTCTCATGTATTATTTGTTCAACGTGCTAAATTAGAAATGGGGTCGTGGGTCATACGCGAAGCAAAGGCACGTAGTTCCCGATAAGGAGGGGTGCGGGGCGCAAAGGCACGTCTCGCCAAGGCACGTCTCGTCGTGCCGAGCCGTTGTGTGCTTGGCACGTAGTTCCCCGATAAGGGAAAGGTTCGGAAAACCGTAGGTTTTCTGACGATTTAGAACCACGGCTGAAGTTCCAGCGTCTTGTCATTTTCGGCTGAATAGATGGGACGGTCAATTGGCGTGTACATGGTACTGGCATCGCGCTTGTATTGAATGTAGGCGCGCGCTTCGTTGTACAGCTTAGGCACATACATGTCCACCACAATCTTGTTGAGCGCGGCGATTTGACCAGGGATGTCGGTTGCTAAATTCATGGCGCTCTGCAGAAACACGCTGCGCATGATCATTTTCAGGTTGTCGCAGTCCTGGGGGGCGATTAAGTATGCGCCCTTGGACATGGCGTGGACGCCGTTGCGCAGCCCGTTCTGCACGATTTGCATGTTGCCCGTGCTAAAAAAAGCGTCGCTGAGTGGCGTGTTTTCCCAGTTGCCGATCATGGCATCCCGAAACGAGGAGCATGTGCTAGAATTCGGGATTTTGTCGTACATGGCGAACTGCTGCTCAACCGTTGGGCCTAAAATGTCAATGCGACCATTGGACCGAATGTGTTTGCGTGCATTCGGCGCATTATGTCCGTGTTGTTGTGCATTTGTGGAGGGTTTGGATGAGTATGTGGAACCGCTGATTTGTTGGTGCTGCATTTCCTTGTGAACGTGTTATGTATGTAAGTTATTGAATTATATACATATAATTATTTTATTTATATTGAAACCCCCGCCAATTCAATTCTCCATCATTCATTGCGGCGGGCAGGTTGGCATTCCTTGAGTGCCTGCAGGTATGCCGTTGTATTCACAGTTTGATATCTTGTTCGGGTTTGTGCACACTTTTTTTGTGGCGTCATATGTCCAATAATCCGGGCATTGCGGTGTTTCAGGGGGCCATGCGATGTCGCTGGACTGTTTGTAGAGAGCATACCCGATGAACACCATTGCCGCGATGAGCATGATGATGGCAATGATGATCACAATGCGCTGAAAATTCAGCCCACCGGAACTGGAACCTTGATTGGGGTCCATTTCAAATACTCAAAAAACTCAAATAAAAACAAATATACAATATGTTTTTATTTTATTTGGATTGCTATTTGGATTGCTATTAATTGATTCCATGTAATTCAATATTAAACACAAAGACTCTTTATCATGTAATTTATTGGTGTGTTATTGTGCGTGTGCTTAATTAATATGATTCAATCAAAACCCGTAAAACCCAAATCAACGATTGCCACAACAACAACAACGATGGAACAAACAAATGAACTGGTTAGGCCCGTTGTTAATAAGCCCGTCGTCATAAATTACAACGAGGTGCTGGACCGCGACTCCATTGCAGCCAGCATTGCCGCAGCGCTGGATGCGTTCCAGGCTAAAAAGGGCGATTTAACAATTCGTCGCGGCATTTACGTGTACGGGAATCCCGGCGTCGGCAAAACGGAATTCATAGTGCAGCTGCTCAAGGCCCTGAATTACGACATGGTGAAATACGATGCGGGCGACATACGCAACAAGTCCATCATTGACCTGATAACCAATCACAACATGAGCGAGCACAGCGTGCTTTCCATGTTCCAGCGCAAGCCGAAGCGCATTGCCATTGTCATGGACGAGATAGACGGCATGAACAACGGCGACAAGGGCGGCATCAACGCGTTGATTAAACTCATGCGCCCCAAAAAGACGAAGAAGCAGCGGCTGGAGGACGTGACCATGAACCCAATCATCTGCATTGGCAACTACCACGTCGACAAGAAAATCCGCGAATTGATGAAGGTGTGCGTGTCGTTTGAGCTCAAAACACCCACGCTGGAACAGGTCGGCGTCATACTGAAGTCCACGCTGCGCTCGTGCGACCCCACGCTGCACAAGAATGTTGCGCGCTTCATACAGGGCGACCTTCGCAAAATTGCAACGATTGGCAGCATATTCAACAATGCCAACAATGGCACCGCTTCCGACAGCTACAACAATTCGCTGATTCAAACCATTTTTCAGCCGAAAACCAACAACGAGGACAGCAAGACCATTGTCAAAAAACTGATGAACGCGCCGTGCAAATTGACGGAGCATTTGGCGCTCATGAATGAAACCGACCGCACCATTGTGGGCCTGCTGTGGCACGAAAACGTGGTGGACGTGCTGGCAAAACAGGCGCCCATGGAGGCCTTCCAATTCTACAAGGAAGCGCTGGACAACATCTGTCTGGCCGACTACATTGACCGCATCACGTTTCAAAAACAGATTTGGCAGTTCAACGAAATGAGCTCGCTCATCAAAACCTTCTACAACAATAAATTGTATCACGAACGGTTTGACACGCGCCCCAAATTTAACCCGTCCGAGGTGCGATTCACCAAGGTGCTGACCAAATACAGCACCGAATACAACAACTCGTTGTTCATTCAAATGATGTGTCAGAAATTCGGGATGGATAAAAAAGATTTGTTTGCATTTTTCTTGAATTTGTTTAAAAATGAAAACAGCCACAAGGATGATGCAGCGAATAAGGCCGATGCGCGGATTGACCAAATCATAGAAGAGTTTGAAATCACCAAGCTGGACATTCAGCGCATGCAGCGCTATTTGGACAAATGCACGTATCCCAGCGAAGTTTTGCACGAGGATGGAGGCGAAGACGATGGAGGAGGAGACGCGGATTAACGCCACTTATTCCGGGGTGCATTGGTGGTCCAGCAGCGCGGCCTGGCGCTCAATGGTTTCCAGATGCGCGGCGATGACTTCGTCGCGGTCCTGGATGGTGGCAAGCAGTTCCGAATTCTCGCGCATTTTTTTGTTGCACATCTCTCGCATTTTATCCAGCTTCTCGGCCTGCGCTTGCACCGTTTGTATCAATTCTTGCACGGTCATTTCGCGGGTTTCTGCATTCGGCGCCTTGAACGTGATCACCGTTTTCATGATGGCGTCCTGGTGCTGTTGTTGTTGCAGCTTGTGTTGCTGCTGCTGCTGCTGTTGCATCTGTTGCTGTTTCTGCATTTTTTCATTGATTTGTTGCAGCACGTCGGGTTTCATGGAGGGGTGTCCTGGTTCATATGATTTCAGTGCAGCATCCACTTCCTTCGTGTAAAAGCGCAGCAGCGCGGGCTCCTTTATGAAATCCGACACCGTTTTGGGGCTGACCCGCATGTTGGCGTCGCGTCCCATGTTTTTAAGCAGCATGCGCTTGTCAAACGTGTTGTGCTCGTGCGAAAACACGAGAATGACTTTCATGGGGTCCAGCTGCGCCATGGGAACGGTGTACCCGCGCAAAAATGCGCGCTCTTCGGCCAGGCACGCATCCTCTTCGTACGCCAGATTCATGGCTTTTAACAGGGTCTTCCAGAACGCGAATGTGGCGGCGGTGGCGTGGTTCGGTCCGTATGGGCCAAACTGCACCATTTGGCCTTCGCCTTGGCATTCGCCTTGGCCTTGGCTTTGGTGGCTGGAACCCTTGAAGTAAATGTACATTTCGCTGCTGCCCACGAGCTTTACCCCGGTTCGATTTTTCCGGTGGTGCAACAGGGTTTCCACCGCGTGCGAGACGCGCTCCGGCGGATAGTAGTCGTCGTCGTCCATGTAGACGATGATTTCGCCCTGCGCCCGTTCATGCATCATGTTGCGTTTTTTTCCGAGAGACAGTTTATCGGCGTGTTTGAAGTAGCGAACGCAAGGATGCTGAGACACGAGGTCTTCAATGGGGTCGGTTCCGTCATCAATGATGACCCATTCCATGCGGTCGCGGGGGTAGGTTTGATGGTTGAAACACTCCAGCATGGCGGGGATGAACGGGCGACGGTTGAATGTCGGGGTGCACACGCTCACCATCGGATGAATGAACGAAGTTTGGTCTGGGTTTTGCATTGGATGAATGATGCATATATGACATGACATGGTTTTATTATGATTTATTGCATTATTGCATTATTGCATTAGTCCGCGTCAGCATTCGCGTCAGCACTGCTTTTTTTTTTCAGAAACAACGACACTAAAATCACGGTTCCCATGATGGCCCAGGCCGCTGCGGACGGCAATTGAACAAATGCAACGATGACTGCCATGATGACAAATCCCGTGATAAGATACTTCATTCGATTCATGAATTCATTCTTGAAGTCGTCCGCATTGTCATTTATCGGTTTAATGAAAAACAGATACAACAAATGAATGCATTCATACACGACGGGGAAAAACGAAACCCAGCCCAACCAGAACGTGACCAATGAATACAACAAAAACAGCAAGAAACTCCAACCCCATCTAAACACGGCGTTGGGTATCAAGCTGGTGTAGGTTGAGAACGAGAACAACCCTTGAACGTACCCCGGAATGGATATCAGAAATGAAAGGAAGAACATGAGCAACAGCGAAAATTGCGTGAACGCTCCGAACAGCAACCACTTAATGAAGGACATCAGGGAGTCGCTGTCATCTTTTGCCATGGGTTTCGCATACCCCCCTGTTTTTGTGAAGTACCAGTTCAACATCCAGCCTCCTGCTTTGTATCCCGCCAGCTGAGTGGCCTGCCACCACCACTTTATCATCCATCCAATCGTCTTCTGACTCAGCGCGGCCGAGTCATTTGCATTCTGATTGGCGACCATGCATTTGCCCCCGTAGCAGTATTTGTTGTTCTGTTCGTCCTTTGAAATGTTCGTCGGATAGTCCGTGCTGGGGACAATGTTCAATGCATTCAAAAAATTGCAGGTGGTGGTCCAACACAATATGATGAATGCCACGAATATTTTGAGAACTGTTATGAAATAATCCTGGAATGGTTTGATGGTCCATTGCTCCGGAACGTCGGTCTTTGCGCCGGTTCCTTTGGCGTGTTTGATGTTTTTAAGATTCATTATAACGTCGTCGTGTGTCGCGAATAGTATTATAATACTAAATTATTATAATATTATCATAAACCCCCGTTTTCCGAATTTGGGGCGACTTGCTAAATCCATGTGTTCTGTGTTCCATGTTCTATGTTGCATGGTCCATGTTGCATGGTCCATGTTGCATGGCGTGGGGGTCCATTTATCGTGCATACATGAGCGCGCAGTTGCCGCCGATGAACGTCAGTACGTTGTACCTCTCCTCCAGCACCGTGAGGTCGTAGTTGTAATCGTAAATGCGCCACTGCGGCTTGTTGACTCCCACGGGGATGCCCGTTTCCGGGTCGCAAATCGTGTAAAAGTTGGCGCTCGGGTCCAGCGGCGGCACATAAGTGCTGAATTCCAGCTCAATGGTGGAGAACTTGCTGAGGTTGATGGCGCCGCTGGGCTGATACTCGGCGTTGCTTGCATTCAGTCCGAAGTTGTACACGTAGAGCCCGAACGGCGCGGAACCCATGGTTCGGATGTATTTTTCGACGTAGTTGTACACGCCCGATTCCAGCATGTTTTCGCGGTACGCGCCGTTCAGCAGAATGCCGAGCTGCTGCAGAATCTCGCGCTGGTTCTCCGTGTTGTAGTTCTGCGTGATGTAAAGTCCAGATGGCGTGCCGTTGGGCTCCACGCCGGGGCCGATTTCATTGGGTAAAATCCCGCTGTTAATGGTTACAGTGCCCGAAGAATACGATACTGGATACCCTGTCAAAATTCCATAATATTTGACGCTTGAACCAGGTGATATCAACACCGCAATCCACTTGATTTGTTGATCTGAATTAAATTGCAATGTGAATTCATCATTCATTTCAATAAAACAATCACGAAATGAATAAGTGAATACATTTGTCGTTAAAAATGGAGGACTCAGTGTAAAAACATCTGGAGAAATGTATGTTGTTTGAGATGTATTGTCAAACAGCTGAAATGAAACAGAAGCAGGAGGTGTCGATACAAGTTGAAATCCACATGTTGCACTTTGCACAATGTAATTCTTGTTGCTGAAACTATAGGGGAGTTGAGGGAATGAAGGCGTATTTAATAAAAAGAAATTAGATGTCAAATTGCCCCAAGGGGTTATTGGTAGTGGAGGTGTTAATGTGGTGTTATCATAAATGGTTATTGGCACATTGGTGGTGGCAACACCGGTAACTGTGAATGAAATTTTGGTTCCAATTATATTTACGATTGTGCCTGTTATGGTATTAGTTGCATCATATGTTATGGTTATGCTTTGACCCAATTTAAACTGACCCAAATCCGTTGCTAACACAACAATAGTTGCATTATGGGGGGTGATACTAAAATTTTTATAATAATACAAATCAAGTACCGTCTGCGTGATGATGTCGCATGCATTGAGGTAGGTCCCAGTGTCGGGCGCCGGCGTCACGTCGTCGGGAATCACATTCGTGTAAGGCCAGTTCGTGTAGTTGCTCCACTGGTTGCGCAGGTTGATGTCGCTGCGCTGAAACAGGAACATCCACGTCGCCACCATGCCCATCGTGTTCTGCAGTTCCACGCGGTGGCTGCCCGTGATGTTCTTGAAATCCCACTCATACGCCTCCTTAAGCAGGTACTTCTGTTCCTGGGACGCAAACACGCGCGACTCCTCGGCCGACAGAAAGCAATACGTGGACAGCAGGTGCACGTCGGCATTCCAGTCCGTGCGCTTGTCGAGATACACATCGGACGTAGTAATGTCGATGGCGGGAGGTGGCTGCAAGAACCGGTAAAATTGATACTCCGGCTCGTTGAAGTTGGGCTGAATGAAGGGCGCTTGGGCGACCTCGGCGGGCGTTATCGGCGTGCTGGAGCTAATGGTAAGGCCGGGAGGAGTGTAATTGATGTCGCGCGTGACAAACAGTTCGCGCACGGGGCGCATGACCACGTCAATCTGCAGCTCGTTGTATTGCAGCGCCACCAGCGGGAATGCGGTGCGGCTGTTGTTGCAGAACCACGCATTCAACGGGATGTACAGCTTGCGACCGCGAATGGAGGGCTCCGGACCCTGCTGGCTCGTGTTGTAATACACGTTGGGGTACGTGCTCTTGCGCCCAGAAAAGTTGGCGGGGTCGTTGAATTCGGCAGTGCTGCCGGTCATGGTGTCGTAGAGGAAGCGCTTGGTGCCGTTCAGGTCGCGCTGCACCTGCGCCAGCAGATACTTGCCCGTCATGCGCTGCAGAACTTGGCCGCCCACGGAGAACACCACCTCCTTTATCATTTGGGTGCCGAGGTTTTCAATCCAGCGGAACTCGTAGGGGCGCCAGGCGTCGCCGCACGACAGGGGCGGATAAATCGGGCTCCAAATGGTGGGCAGCGTCACCACGAGGTAGGTGTCCATGAGCAGCTCGGCGTAGCGGGGGACGGTGAACGTGAACCGCGATTCCTCGCTCATGCGCAGATTGCGCAACCCGTTGAAATCAATTCTAAACTTTTGCATGCCGAAATTGGTGTATTTGGCATAGGTGGTTTTGAAAAACGACTTTTTTGGGTTGGAATTTAGAATGATGTTTTGATTGCCGTATGACACAATGTTCAATAGTCCGCCCGTCATTTTTTAAGCAAGCGATGGGATATTATTGTATATTGATGTTATTATTTTATTGTGATAATGTAATATCAGTTATTTATAGTAATTCATTATTTATATTTATATTTAAATCA
>Ga0114975_10000184_pt1 | contig 46645 bp, 36 predicted proteins | sample S_130626_EF_Meta_FD_87031 | JGI IMG/M metagenome (GOLD analysis project Ga0114975, IMG submission 87031) | Freshwater microbial communities from Lake Simoncouche, Canada to study carbon cycling - S_130626_EF_MetaG | ecosystem: Environmental > Aquatic > Freshwater > Lake | place: Lake...
ACCTTGAGCTCCTGGAGGACCTACTACTGTACTACCTGTAGGACCTTGAGCACCTGGAGGACCTGTAGGACCTTGAGCTCCTGGAGGACCTACTACTGTACTACCTGTAGGACCTTGAGCACCAACAGTACCTTGTACACCTTGAGCACCAGGTGCACCAGTTTGTCCTTGAACACCCTGAGCACCAGGTGAACCAGTAGGTCCCTGAACACCTTGAGCACCAACTACGCCTTGAGCACCAGGAGAACCAGTTTGTCCTTGAACACCTTGAACACCTTGAGCACCAGGAGAACCAGTTTGTCCTTGAACACCTTGAGCACCTATTTGACCTTGAGCACCAACAACACCTTGAGCGCCTGCAACACCTTGGACACCCTGAGCACCTGGTGCACCTGTAGAACCTTGTACGCCTTGAGCACCTAAAACACCTTGAACACCTTGAGCACCTGGTGCACCTGTTGAACCTTGTATACCTTGTCTACCTTGAGCACCTTGAGCGCCAATATCACCTTGAGCACCAACTACACCTTGAGCACCTTGAGCTCCTTGTATACCTTGTACACCTTGAGCACCAATTTGACCTTGTACACCCTGAGCACCAACATTACCTTGAGCTCCCTGTACACCTTGAGCACCTAAAACACCTTGAGCACCAACAGAACCTTGAGCACCTTGAACACCTTGTGCGCCTACTGGACCTTGTCTACCTTGTACACCCTGAGCACCTTCAGAACCTTGAGCACCAACAACACCTTGTACACCCTGAGCACCTACTGAACCTTGAGCTCCCTGTACACCCTGTACACCTTGAGCACCAACTACACCTTGGACACCTTGAGCACCTTGAACGCCTTGTGGTCCTTGTACACCCTGTACACCTTGAGCACCAACAGCACCTTGAACTCCTTGGAATCCTTGTGGTCCAACTATTCCACTAACAACTGCTAAAATTATATCATGATTATTACTAAATCCTGTTGTACCAGTTCCATTAGATGATGTAAGTGTTACTGGATAATTCCAATAACTAGTGGCAGTACCTGGATTAGTATTTGTTGGTGTACCATTTATAGTCCAAGTTTGATAATTAGAACTATTGGAACTATCTTGTACAGTAATTTTTTGTGTTTCTGCCAGTAATGCTAAAAATATATCTAAATCAGTTCCATCAAGTTCTTGATGACTTACTAATAGAGTATTAGCTGCATTTTGTGTGGCATTATTCCATATGATATGACCATCACCTGGATATCCCGATGTTGCATTGTTTTTAGCTTGATATGTAAAGAAGTTACTACTTTGACCTGATGGGCCAGTAGAACCTTGAACGCCTTGAGCACCTTGAGCACCTACAGCACCTTGAACTCCTTGAGCACCAACTACACCTTGGACACCTTGAGCACCTTGTACACCTTGTGGTCCTTGTACACCCTGTACACCTTGAGCACCAACCACACCTTGAACACCTTGAGCACCCTGAGCACCTTGCACACCTTGATGACCTTGTGGACCTTGAGCACCTGTTATTCCTTGTGCGCCAGCTATACCTTGTACGCCTTGAGTTCCTTGAGTGCCTTGTATACCAACCGCACCTTGAGCACCGGCTGCACCTTGAACACCTTGAGGACCAATAAGATTTGTTGGAGAACCAACCCAAACACCGTTGGCAGCGATGACAACATCAGTACCAACAGTTAATGTGTTGGCGTAAATGTTACCTGTATTTTCTACTGATGAAACTACATAGGATAAATTAGCTGATAGTGACATTTTTTATTTATGGTTTTGTAGGCCAGTTGACCGAAGATAAATCTAAATCACCAACATCATTCAGTTCTGGACTACAATTATTTGTTATATCTCTTAATGCTTGTCTATATGCTTTTTGTGGTTCAGTAATTTCTCTGTCTGAACAAGCCCACCAATCAGTTTCTTTTAATAATTTATCTCGTTTTATTCTTACTAAATCTAATTTGAAATTAATTTCAGCTTCTTCTGAATGTTCTTGAAGTTGTTGCCAAGTTACAAATTGTGTATCACCATAGATTGGAGAATTATTTTCATCGTGGTCAATAATCCATTTTACATTGGTATTATATTCCAATTCGTTAGTAGGTACATCTCCAACGCAATGAAAATTTTGACTGACATTTAATTTTTCTTTTACTTTAATTAATTTTATAAGTATATTCATTTTAAACTACCCATAGTTGCATTTGTGCTGGAGTATAATTTCTAAAAGAACCATCTGCTTCACCTGCTGCGTAATACCAATTATCAGTTGAATCTCTTACTTGTAAATAAGCATTGTATGTATAACCAGAAGTCCACCCAGCATTTCCTTGGTCCGCAAAGTCAAACACATTTACAGTTTGAGCCATTTGAAACCAAGTATGGTCATCGAAGTTATTAATAATTCTACTGATACCAAAACCCCAACTACCATCACCAACATAAAATGTACCACCAGTATTTTGACAATATAACCTTAATCTAAAAACACCATGCATTAAATTGCCTTGGTATGACCGCCATGAACAAGTATAAAAAAGCATTATTTTTGAAACAGTAGCTGGAATATAAATGTTACTAACGGTTAGACCACCAACATCTTGCCATGAAGTATTAACAAGAGCACCGGCACTACCGCCGGTAGCAGAACTTTTACTTCCATGATAGACTGCTGTAGCAAATGTTCCTGTAGGACCTTGAGCACCGGTAGGACCTGGAGGACCACCTGAACCTTGAGCACCTGGAGAACCTGTTGGACCTTGAGCACCTGGAGGACCTGGAGGACCTGAACCACCTGGAGGACCTGTTGGACCTTGAGCACCAGGAGGACCAACTACTGTACTACCTGTAGGACCTTGAGCACCTGGAGGACCTGTTGGACCTTGAGCTCCTGGTGGCCCTACTACTGTACTACCTGTAGGACCTTGAGCACCAACTTGACCTTGTACACCTTGAGCACCTGGAGGACCTGGAGGACCTGAACCACCTGGAGGACCTGTTGGACCTTGAGCTCCTGGTGGCCCTGTTACTGTACTACCTGTAGGACCTTGAGCACCAACAGTACCTTGTACACCTTGAGCTCCTGGTGAACCTGTAGGACCTTGAACACCTTGAGCTCCAACTGCACCTTGTCTACCTTGAGCTCCTTGTACTCCTACGGCACCTTGAGCACCAACTACACCTTGAGCACCAACTGCACCTTGTACACCCTGAGCACCAACTACACCTTGTACACCTTGTGCGCCAGGAGAACCAGTAGAACCTTGTACACCTTGAGCACCCGGTGCACCAGTAGAACCTTGAACACCTTGAACACCTGGTGCACCTGTTGAACCTTGTATACCTTGTCTACCTTGAGCACCTTGAGCGCCAGTAGAACCTTGAACACCTTGAGCACCTAAAACTCCTTGAGCACCGGCTGAACCTTGAACACCTTGAACTCCTTGAGCACCTGGTGCACCAGTAGAACCTTGGACTCCTTGAGCACCAAGAACACCTTGAACTCCTTGAGCACCAACATTACCTTGAGCACCTTGTACACCTTGAGCACCTAAAACTCCTTGAGCACCTTGGATACCTTGAGCACCAACATTACCTTGAGCTCCCTGTACACCCTGAGCACCTAAAACTCCTTGAGCACCTTGGACTCCTTGAGCACCAACGGCACCTTGTACACCTTGTGGTCCTTGAGCACCAAGTACACCTTGAGCTCCCTGTACACCTTGAGCACCTAAAACTCCTTGAGCACCTTGGACACCTTGAGTTCCTTGAGCACCAACTACACCTTGGACACCTTGAGCACCTTGAGCACCAACTATACCTTGAACTCCTTGAAATCCCTGTGGTCCTACAATTCCACTAACAACGGCTAAAATTATATTTGAATTATTGCTAAAACCTGTTGTACCGGTTCCACCAGAAATAGTTAATGTTGCCGGATAATTCCAATAACTATTAACAGCTCCTGGATTAGTATTTGTTGGTGTACCATTTATAGTCCAAGTTTGATAATTGGAACTATTAGATTGGTCTTGAATAGTAACTTTTTGAGTATTTAATATTAAAGCCAAATATATGTCTAGGTCAGTTCCATCACTTTCTAAATGACTTACTAATAAAGAAGTGGCTGTATTTTGTGTGGCATTATTCCATATAATATAACCATCACCTGGATATCCTGATTGTGTGTTTGTATTGGATTTATATGTAAAGAAGTTACTACTTTGACCTGTTGGTCCAGTAGAACCTTGAACGCCTTGAGCACCAACGGCACCTTGGACTCCTTGAGCACCAATAACACCTTGTACACCTTGAGCACCAATAACACCTTGTACACCTTGAGCTCCTTGAGCACCAACAACACCTTGGACTCCTTGAGCACCAAGAACACCTTGTACACCTTGAGCTCCTTGAGCTCCCTGTACACCTTGAGCACCAAGAACACCTTGTACACCTTGAGCTCCTTGAGCACCAAGAACACCTTGAGCACCTTCTATACCTTGTCGACCTTGAAAACCTTGAACACCTCGTTGACCTTGAGCACCCTGTACACCTTGAGCACCGAGAACACCTTGAGCACCTTGGACTCCTTGAGCACCAACAAAACCTTGAGGACCTTGAACTCCTTGAGCCCCTTGGGCACCTTGAACGCCTTGGACTCCTTGAGCACCTACTACACCCTGTACACCTTGAGCTCCTTGAACACCTTGAGCACCTTCTACACCTTGGACTCCTTGAGCACCAACCACACCCTGTACACCTTGAGCTCCTTGAACACCTTGAGTTCCTTGAGCACCTTGGATTACTAAACTAGCTAGTTGACTTTGTGATTTCATTTTTTATTTTTATTATATTGTGTTAAACACTAATCATACTTTTATATATGTTATATATTGTTGCTGTACCACTTGTTGGAGTAACGAGTAGACTAAATGTATTACCTGCAACCGAAGCATCAAAAGTTGCTAATCTTCCTGTTGTAACAATTTCACCGTATTGTACCAAATTAGCAGTTGTGCCATCTTGTAGAGTTAATAACTCAATGACATGATGGTCTGAACCTCTTGAAGCTTGCACCATATATTTAGCAGAACGGTAATCGGTAGTTAAGAAGGTATCAATAGCAGTTTGTGCTGTGGTTGATGTAGATGCTTGTAAAACAATTGTATTAACAGTTGCTGTATTAGATACTACCAAAGAACCTACTGATATAGTGTTAGCAATTACACCACCTTTAAAATATTGAGCATTAACATTGGCTGTTGAGAATGTAGTATTACTAATGTCAATGTTATTATTTGAATCGAGTTCTGGTGTATAACCTTGAAAGAAATAATATTCTTTTGTTGTTGCATCTCTGATTAAACCTGTATGTGCATTAGAACCATTATTATAATGTGCCGCAAATCCAATATCTTTTGCATCTCCATAATAATTACCAACACCTAAAACAATCAATGGATCATTTACTTCAAAGTGAGTTGTATTGGCACTAAATGTATTACCAGTAACAATCAAGTTACCTGTAACAGTTAAATCGTTATTACCAGAAATTGTAACTGAACCGGTGATTGTACCACCAGAAGAATTAAATTTTGTATTTGCTGAATCATATGCTGCATTGGCTTTATTGAAAGCTGCAATTGCATTTGTTTCAGAACCTTGTGGACCTTGAGCACCTTGAACACCAATAACACCTTGTACACCCTGAGCACCCTGAGCGCCTTGAGCTCCTACTACTCCTTGAGCACCATCGGCACCTTGAGCACCTTGACGACCTTGAAAACCTTGAGCACCAACTGAACCTTGGACTCCTTGAGCACCAACTGAACCTTGGACTCCTTGAGCACCTTGAGCACCAATAACACCTTGAACACCTTGAGCACCTACTAAACCTTGGACACCTTGTGGACCAATAGCACCTTGAATACCTTGAACACCCTGAGCACCTAAAACACCTTGAGCACCAGCAACACCTTGATATCCTTGTGGTCCAATAGCACCTTGGACTCCTTGAGCACCTGCTGTACCAGCAGTAGTAATAAATTGCCAAGTTGTACCTGTATAAACTAATGTAGCTGATGTATTACTTAAATTTAAATTAACATCTTCATCAAAATTAGCAATTGTGGAACCATTTCTAATAATAGTTAAATTATTAGAGGCAAAATCACCTATACCATCTGTAATTACTATAACTGTACCAAAATCAGGAGATGCTGGTAAAGTAAGATTAAAAGGCCCAGCTGATGTGTCAGCTAAATATTGTGTATTTCCAATTGCATTTGTATTGGAATCTATTAATGTATATGGTATTGGTTTACCATCTTGACCTTGATAACCTTGTGGTCCCTGTACACCTTGAGCACCTTCTACACCTTGTACACCTTGAGCACCTTCTACACCTTGTACACCTTGAGCACCTTCAACACCTTGAGCTCCTTGAGCACCTTCTATACCTTGTACACCTTGAGCACCATCAAAACCTTGAGCACCTACGGCACCTTGTACGCCTTGTGGTCCTTGAGAACCCTGAGCACCTTGAGCACCTTCTACACCTTGTACACCCTGAGCACCTTCAACTCCCTGTACACCTTGAGCACCTTCAACTCCCTGTACACCTTGAGCGCCTTCAACGCCTTGAGCACCCTGTACACCTTGGACACCCTGAGCACCATCAAAACCTTGAGCTCCCTGAGCACCTTCAACACCTTGGACACCCTGAGCACCTTGGACACCTTGAGTTCCTTGAGCACCTTCTATACCTTGGACACCCTGAGCACCCTCAACACCTTGGACACCTTGAGCACCTACTGCACCCTGAGCTCCTTGAAATCCTTGAGGACCTGCAACTTCAGAAACACTAAATGCAAATATTTCTATATTATCACCAAGAACCCTTGGTGTGTTTAGTGTAATAGTTGTACTATTAGTTGCTACATAGTCAGATTCGGATAATAATATACCGTTAGCCCAAACTTGTAGATAACCAACAATATAATCTGCTGCAAAAACAGTTTGGCCTGATGTTGCAATATAAGAACTTCTTATATAAGTTGAATAGGATCTTTCTATTACACTACTGATTGTAATAGTTTGTGTTTCTGTATTGGCGTTAATGGTAATATTATTACCAGGAACAATTGAAAGTACATCTTCACCAGAAGTTGCAATAACTAATGATGAGTTTGCATTGATTGTTGAAAAGGAATTTGTAGTGGCGCCACTAGAGATATACTTTATAACACCAGTAGTATTAGCATAATATAATTTTCCGTCAGCATAGTTAATAGCCAACTCACCATTAGCTAGCGTGTTTGGTATATTTCCTGTTTCTGCCGAATTTTTTAATACTATTGTTGTATTTGACATTTACTTAAAAACTTCCGCCGTCCTTGATTGTGGTGTCTAAATTATCTGAACTTGTTTCTAAAACAGGTTCATCATTAGGAACAATTTTTATTTCATTCACCTTCTTACGTTTGGCAGGAGTTAATTGTAAATACTCAATTCTATTATTTAGTTCTTCAATTTGGCTGTTATAATTATCAATTGTTTCTTTATGTGCAGTTCGTTCTTTTATTAATTCACTCTTAAAAGTTTCCATATGATTGACTTGATTCTTAACTCTATCATATTCGGTAGCAATTCCACTTAAACGATTAACATCAGATTGAAGTCTTTTAATTTGCTCATCTTTATCACTATTGATGTTTCTAATCTGCTCATCTTTGCTAACAGTAACATTTCTAATCTGTTCATCTTTACTATTAGTAATGTTTCTAATCTGTTCATCTTTTTTAATAGTAATATTTCTAATCTGCTCATCTTTATCTTCATTGATACTTCTAATCTGCTCATCTTTACCATTAATAGTAACTTTTAATCTTTCAATCTCAGCATTTTTTTGACTCTCTCTAGCTGTTTGAGTAGATTCTGTACTTACTTTTAATTGTTCAATCTGTTTTTTTAAATCTTCTTGTGATACTATACTTTGTGAATTAACTTCTGCCAGTTGTTGCTTTAAAGATTCGTTCTCTTTTTGCCAATTTTGTAATATTTCACTATTAACTTTAGCTTTTGCTGATGCAGAAACATTAGTCAGAATTTGTTGATTTAAAGTCTGTGTTAATGTTTCTACATAATAATTAAAATACTTTTCTTCAGCCGTAATTTCTTTCTCACTCATTTCAAACTCCTATTATTAATCAATTAATTATATATACTACATTTTTAGAACGATCCACCATCCAATGTGTAAGAATAAGTAAATTCTTTAGTATTAGCATTATAGAATGTGATAGCATCATATGTTGCATCTTGTGATACTACATAACGAACTGGATTAACAAAGAAACCATTACCATTAGCAGAACCATTCAAAGCACTACCAGAAGCATTCAATATAATCGAATTATTTCCTTGACTTGTCTCACCGGCAAGGGAACCAATTGCGATAGAATATTCACCTTGTTCAAATTTACCAGCTCTATTACCTAATGCAACTGCGTATTGACCTTGAGTCGTTTCACCAGCTCTACGACCAATCGCAACGGCATTTTGACTTTGGTTATAACGACCAGCATTTGAACCTAATGCAGTAGCAACTGTTCCTTGAGTGTCGTAACCAGCATTTGTACCAATTGCAGTAGCACCCCACGATTGAGCATTTGCACCAGCATTTGAACCGATTGCAACAGTATATGCTGATTGAGTATTAGAACCGGCATATTCGCCAATTGCAACACGACCTGCATTTGGATTTGTTAGGTCCATATTTTGACCAAGAATAACAGTATTTGCTGAACAAGCAAGTGTTGTACCTTGGTCGGAATATAATTGGCCATAATCACCAGCAACAGTCCATGTGTGTGAACCATTTGCAAGACTGTCTGGATTTAAATCACCTAAAGAACCGTAAGTAAGTTCATTTGTTGTTGTATTATAGAAAGCAATATTACCAGGTGTACCATCATAGTTCAATGCATCAATAAAGAATCCTGATTCACCATCAGAAATTACTGTGCCGTTAGCAAGTGTAAGTCCTGAGTTGTTGATTGTTACATCAGTAGAAACAACTTCTTTGGTTGTTGTATTGTATACAGTAACATTACCACCAGTTGCATTGTTAGCACGAATTGGATCAACATAGAATCCATTATTACCGTCTGTGCTGTCATAGATTGATGTGCCATTTGCTAATTGTAATTTACCTTCTTGAGTAAATTGCCAAGCATATATACTGGCTGCTCTAATTTCAACATTAGCACCTGCATCAGTAACTCTGACATAGGTATTTTCACCACCAAGGAACAAATCAGCACCAGAAGCATCAATTGTACCGCCAGCTCTCAAGTGAATGTGATTTACTTCAGTTGGATCAATTATAATATAACGGTCATCGTTATTAGTTGTATCAGGATTTAATTCTAGTAAACCATTAGGGTTGTTAATCTGAGCAGAATTTGCTAATTTTAAATCTCTTTCAAAGAAAACAATATCTCCATTTGCTGTAAAAATACGGTCTGCATTAGACCAGAATTCTACTTCACCGTCTGCTGGTGAGAACATACCGCTATCGAGGCCACCTTCAGTACCAGAGAATGAATAACCACCTACGTTATTACCTTGTGCGGCTAAAAATTGTTTAGCATATATTGAAGCACCGTTAGCAGCAGTAAAAGCCTCTGCAAGTGTGTTTGCATCAATATCAGGTTCATCACCAATATTAACATTATCAAACAAGTAATAGTTTGATGTACCTGCGTTGCGAACCAAACCAGTTATAACTGTTCCACCTTCACTTCCGTGTTTTGCGTAGAAACCGATATCAACTACGTCACCTGTTGTATTATTTGCAGCTAATTCAATTAAAGAATCTGTTGTTGCGTAGATTGCTGTATTAACATATGTTGTAGTACCTTGAACAGTCAAGTTACCAGAAATTTGAACGTCTGTTTGAACATTTTGAACAGTACCAACCATTTCCGTATTTGAACGGAATACTGTATTGTCTACTCCAAATATTACATTACTTGTATCAGGTGCAATATGAGTTGTAATACCATTGGCACCAAAGAACTTTAATGTGCCGTCCACCAAGGACATAGTATTAGAACCATCATTTGAATCTAATGATATTGTGGTAGAAATAGTTTCTGTGTAAACATTGGTGACAGCACCATGTGCATCAACAGTAATTACAGGAATACTTGTTGAACCACCGTAAGTACCGGCGTCTAAATTACCAAGGTCAGACCATGCACCAATTTCAAGGGATCCTAGTCCGTCAGGAGTACCGATGAATAATGTGTTAGATGAATATGAATATCCCAATTCACCGTTGGCTAGGTACGAAGGTGTATTGGCTTCACCTGAGCGTTTAATGAGAATTTGTGTGTTTGAGGCCATCTTGTCAGTTTCCTTGTTATTATTATTGGTTGGTACTGTTATCTTCTATTTATTAAAACCCGCCACCGTCAATTAAATCTAATATTAAGTTTGCGGAACCACTTTCATCTCTAAAAACTAAAGTATTTGATGTATTTTCTCTAGTTGCATTATCTACAATCTTAACATAATATTCCCCGCCAATTTTAATGACATTATTGGTGGTATTTCCAATAAACATTGTATTGGATTTAAAGGAATAGGCAATTTCACCATCAACTAATGATTGTGGTGTATTATTCGCATAAGAGCGAAGTATTTGTATGACTGTATTAGAAGCCATTTTAGAAGAATCCTTGGTCTAATGATGGAACTAATGCGCTGACTGATTCCACAATAAAACTATTTGTATTAGCCTGATAGACGATAACATCACCATCATTTTTATTAGCTAAACTTAAATCGGTGGCACTCTTTAGTGTTCTTCCACCATAAGCAAGTGTATTAACTCTTGGGTTGATTGTTGGCCCAATTTGAACATTTACTGTTCCTATGACTTGACCTGGCATATTTACCTCGTTACTCTAGGAGATACATCAATAATACCTTCTAAAATTCTTACGGTACTTGAATGAATATCATCAACAATAATCGTATCATATACATAACGACCCGGTTTAATTACTGCCGTGTTGGCAGCATCAATTTGCATAGTAATTACACCAGTAGTTACATCAATTGAAGTTGAAAAAGTTGCAGCTGCATTTGCGGAATAATAAGATTTACGGAGTTGGCTATACGCTGTGTAACCAGTTAAATCATAAATTTCTTGGTAGACATCATCAATTAGAACAGAAGCTGAGAAATCACTTCCTGCTTCTAGATAAAGATTTTGATAGGCTGCCGGCATTGTATCCTCTTAAATAAGCCATTAATACCTATATTTAGTAAGGAGTAAAATCACTTTTTTGGTATTTGAAACTGTCGCAAAAAATTTTAGGGCCGGAACTCAAAAATATGAAATTTTTATCTTTTTTTCAATTCATCAACTTCAGATTTTAATTCTTTGATGGCTTCTATTAATAATGGTATTAATTTTTCATAATGAACAGTTAAATATTGATTATCAATTGGTGCAGGTACAACAACTTCAGGTAAAACTTTTTGTACCTGTTGTGCAGAAACTCCAACTTCTTTTTTTACAGTATAACCTAAATCTTGTGCAGTTTGATTGGCTTCATAGTAAAAACCAGTTAAGGTTACTAATTTATCTAATGCATTTTCAATATTACCAAGTTTTGTTTTTAATCTATCATCAGAATAGTATGCTGTAATAGCATTTGTTGCTAAAATTTCACCAGTTGTTGCTGAAGCAGCTGTTCCAACACCAAGTGATGTAAACTGTGGTGTACCTGTTGTTCCTAATCTTGCCGATGCTAATGTACCTGAAGTAATATTATCAGCATTAGTAGTATTGGTAGTTGCAGAAGCAGCTAATCCTGTAATTAGACTAGATGGTATAGAACCAACAGTTAAAGTTCCAATTCCTGTTATACCTGTGTATGAACCTGATATTCTGGCAGAAGGTAGTGTACCTGAACTAATGTTGGATGCACTAGTTGTGTCTGTGGTAGCTGATGTTGCTAAGCCTGTGATTAAACTTGTTGGTATAGAACCAACAGTTAAAGTTCCAATTCCTGTTATACCTGTATAAGAACCAGATAAACGACCACCAGGTAAAGTACCTCCTGAAATATTTCCTGCTTGAGTAGTATCAGTAGTTGCTGATGAAGCTAATCCTGTAATTAAACTTGTTGGCACAGAACCTACTGTTAAAGTTCCAATTCCTGTTATACCTGTATATGAACCTGATAAACGACCAGAAGGTAAAGTGCCTGAAGAAATATTGGCAGCACTTGTTGTATCAGTAGTTGCTGATGTGGCTAATCCAGTAATACTTGTAGATGCAAATGTTCCTGTAACTTGTGTGGATGCAATACTTGGAGTTGCATTAGCAGCATAAGTGACTCTACCTTGTGCATCTACTGTAACAACAGAATGTTGAGTTGTGCCTCCATAAGTACCTGCCGATACTGCGGTATTTGCTAATACAAACGAAGATACTCTTGTACTCATTTATTATTTCCTTAATTAAGCCGTTCTGTTCCACATATAAACTACGATGTACGGTGGTAAGTTTGCGTTTGTTCCTGATTCACCATTTGATGCAGTATTACCATTGACTGTATGTGTATGGTCTACATCACCACCACCTGTAGCTCCAGAAAAATCATGTGTGTGAGCAGAACTAGTACCAGCAGTTCGGTCAGATGCTTGTATGTATGGTGAAAAAGCACCTCCCTCATTTTGGTAACCAGTCGTATAATTACCCCCTGTCGGATCGCTTACATTACCAATTAAATAATTACCAGTAAATGGAGGGCCATGGTGGTGATCCGAATTGTTGTTGCCTGTAGTATTACTATAGTAATGACTATGACCAATACTTTGCCCACTTGTCGTAATAGATACTGTATGGTTGTGACTCACGACAATAGCATCAGCAGTACCACCAGTAGCACCAGCAGTAAATCCACCACCATTACCAATTAATACTCGCCCAGCACCAAAGGCTACCCATGTACCAAAACCAAACAATGTATTTGGATTTGTAGATACAGTTGATATGTATATTGAACCAATAGGATACAGATAAGATATTCGTCCTGCAGGTAAAGTACCTGAAGTAATATTATCAGCATTAGTAGTATTCGTAGTTGCTGATGTTGCAAGACCTGTAATTAAACTTGTTGGTATAGAACCAGCTGATAAAGTACCTACTCCAGTAATACCTGTATAAGAACCGGATATTCTAGCAGAAGGTAAAGTACCTGAAGTAATATTAGTTGCACTTGTTGTATCAGTAGTTGCAGAAGTGGCTAATCCAGTAATTAAACTTGTTGGTATAGAACCAGCACTTAATGTTCCTACTCCAGTTACACCACTATATGTTCCAGTTAAACGAGCATTAGGTAATGTGCCTGAGGTAATATTACTAGCATTTGTTGCATCTGTTGTTGCTGAAGTTGCTAAGCCTGTGATTAAACTTGTTGGTATAGAACCAGCACTTAATGTTCCTACCCCTGTTATGCCTGTATAAGAACCTGATATTCTAGCAGAAGGTAGTGTGCCTGATGAAATGTTGGCAGCATTAGTAGTATCTGTTGTAGCTGATGTGGCTAATCCAGTTACCTTACTGTTAGCGAGTGCAGTAATCCAACTTGGATTAGAATATGAACCACTAGTAACTACACCGTTTGTTACTGTGCCTGCATTACCTGTTACACTTGCAGTAAATGTATAACCTGCATTAGCAGTAGCACCAACAAATGCTGTTGTTGCAATTTGTGTATTACTTGTACCTGTTGTAGGTGTAGGTGAAGTTGTAACACCAGTAAATGCGGCACCAACAAGTGCAGCTTTTCTACTTTCAAGAGAATCAATTGCTAATTGAATAGTGTTTGCAGTACCTGGAATAGAACCTGTTACAGGACCATAAGCAATGTTATTTGCATAATATGGATTTACATAATAACCATCAACTTCAAATAATATTGAAGTGCCTGTAGGAGGAGCGGCACTAAATGTAACAATACCTACACCGCCTGTATTACCACTTGTTTCTGTATATTCTCCAAACTGTCTTACACCGTCAATATAGACTCTTACTTGTGAAGCACCAGGAGTGTACACACCCGTTGAATATGCAAGACCTGAACCATTTCCTGAGTAGGAGGTTCGTGTTGAACTAATTGCAGTACCTGGTGTTGCACCACCACCGCCAGTACCACCACCAGCAGCCCAATAGAAACTACCTGGACCACCTGTTGTCAATACATAACCAGCAGTTGTACCTGTTGGTAATAAAGCAGTTAGAGCAGAACCAGATGATGAAGCACCCGTACCACCTTGTGCGATTGCAAGTGGTGTTGTTAATGAAAGTCCAGCAAATGTTGGACTTGCAGATGTTCTTAAATCTTGTGGTGTATTAATAGTTAATGTAGAAGTAGAACCAGTTATTGTAATACCATTGGTACTTGAATATGTTATGACACCTGCTGGACTAGTTGGTGCAGCTGTACCTGTAGTTCCGACAAATGATTGTGATGAACTATTGGCACGGGTAAACGCAGCCGCTGTATAAGTAGCATCGGCATTAACTATACCATCAACATACGATTTAAGGTTTGTATTTGCGGTATCTGTGTATGCTTTGGCAGTAACAAGATTAGCAGCAATTTGTGCATTAGTATAAAGAATGTTATTATTGTTTGCAGTAACTATACTATCTTGTGTTGTTTTAACAGCTGCTGAAGTTGCTACAGAAGTTGAACTTGTTGATGAAACAGAATCACTTAAATATTCATTAGTTAAAACTCTATAATAAGTTCCTGATAAATTATTAGCAGTTACATCCCAATATTTGTTTGTTTCATTCCAACGAACATAAGCATTTGCTGCTAAACCTGGACCAGTAGTTCTATACACACCAAGACCCGGTGTTGCTATTACTGCTGGATTTGGAGTATTAACACTTAAAACAATAGTTGGTGAATTATAAATTGTGTTACCATTAATTGTAAAATCACCAGAAACACTTAAATTGGTTGCAGTTATTAATGGTGATTGTATAGATGTATTGGCAACAATATCTTTAGCATAAGCCGAACCGCCAACCAATAATGTTTGAGTATTAACAGTCGCTGTATTAACTCTTGTATTAGCCTGAGTTATATCCATAAAACCTGTACCACTTACAGATAGAGTAACAGTATTTACATTTGTGTTGGCTTGTAAAGTAGTAGTATAAGCTGTATTGGTTACAAATGACGTAGAAGTATTTGTTGAAGAATTAGCTTGTAATCTATCAGTATGGGTTAAACCAGTAACAGATAATGTTCTGGTGTTAGCAGATGTATTTGCTTGTAAAGTATCAGTAGACGTAACACCAGTTACACTCATAGTTCTAGTGTTAGCAGATGTATTGGCTTGTAAAATGTCGGTAGAAGTTACACCAGTAACAGATAATGTTCTGGTATTGGCTGATGTATTGGCTTGTAAAACATCAGTTCTTGTTGTTTGAGTTACAAATAAATTTTCAATATTAGCTGATGTATTAGCTTGTAAAAATCTAGTTAATGTTGTACCGGTTACAGACAAGGTGGCAGTATTAACTCTTGTATTGGCCTGAACTATATCTAATGAACCTGTACCAGTTACACTTAATGTAGCAGTATTTGCTGATGTATTAGCTTGTAGAATATCTGCATATGATGTACCAGTTACAAATGATGTAGCAGTATTTGTTGAAGTATTTGCTTGTAAAAATCCAGTTGATGTTATACCAGTAACAGATAATGTAGCCGTATTTGCTGAAGTATTTGCCTGTAATGTATCAGTATGAGTATAACCTGTTACTGATAATGTTCTGGTATTTGCACTTGTATTAGCTTGTAATCTATCAGTATATGACACACCACTTACAGATAATGTACCTGTATTTGCATTTGTGTTTGCTTGTAATGTTTTTGTAAATGTCGTATTAACTACAGATGCAGAATCACGAACAATTAATGTGTCTGTATTTGAAAGTGTGTTGGCATAGAAATCATATGTTTTTGTTCTATTTGTAACAATAATATCATGGCCAACAGTTATATCACTTTCAGCATCCAAATTTTCTTCAATAACAGTTGTATTAGAAATTAATACATTACCTGTTACATTCATACTATCATTAATTGTAGTATGACCTTCTACTGTCAATGTTCCACCAATAGTTTCAAAACCAGAAACCGCAAGATTTCCGGCAACTGTTGCATTATTAGCAACATATAGACCAGTACCAGGTCCTTGTGCAATTAAAAGACCATTAATATTTGCTTGGCCAGTATTAGTTAAACCTAATATATTATTTGAAAAATAAACTTGTGTTTCTACTGTAAAATTACCTGTAATTCTTCCTGTACCAGCAAGTATTTGACCTTGAACGAAAGCGTTATTTGCAACAGATAAACCTAATGTTGGTTCATCTAGATATAGTGTACCTGTATTTTTATGGTAATTATTAGCAGCTAAATCATTATTTTCTTGTACTAATGCATTGGTTGTAGTTACCCAATCACCAAAAGTATTTGCGTAATTTAAAATGGAAACTGTATTAGCCATTTGAACCTTCTAATAATTTTAACAATAATTGTTTAATCTCGCACATATCACTTCTTATTTCTGCGATTTCTGACTTAACATTATTTAGTTCTTGTTTTTGGTTGGATAACATACGCCGTTTCATATTGTAATCTTCAAGGCCAGACACATCTTTATTAATGAGAGCCATTGAATGTGTATCACGAACAAGTTTTGTACCTGGTATTTGAACTAACATAGATTAAACCGTTGTATTTACGTTATTTGGAAGAGCAATCACTCTCATATCATTTACAACAGGACAAAATGTATGGTCTGTTGATGTTAATACAACTTTGATTGCAAACTGACTAAATGAATTATATGTTTGACCGTTTAGACCAGTATAAGAAATAAATCCTTGGTCTACACCACCTGTACCTGGAGCAAATGTATATTCGTAAGTGCTATCTCTAGTTTGTGAAAATACAGAATCGGAGTTGTTGGTTTTTGTCATCAATTGCCATGAACCATCATCAAACTTTTGTGTATCATTACGATTTAAAATTTTATAATATACATTAATATCAGTATTTGCTGGACGATATGCAGTTAGATATACATTTAAATCTCCAGAATCAAATCCAGCATCCAATACAACTTTCTTACTTACATATTTAGCGCTTGCCGGACCACCATTTTTAGAAGTTTCTCCTGTAATTGTAGCTAACGCACCTGAAGCTGAACCACCAGAAACACTAACTGTAACTGTTGGTGTTTCAATATATCCAGAACCAGGATTAGTCAAATAGATGTAATCAATTACTCCATTAACCACATTGGCTGATGCATATGCTTGGTCACCACCAGCAGTTGTTGGTTCTGATATAGTAACAATTGCATTACTGACATTATAATTTGCACCACCATCTATTATACTAATAATAGAATTAGACAATTCACAATTATTAATATTCCATCTAATTGCATATACAGATAAACCTGCATCAGAAATGATTGGACTTACTGCATCATCAGTTGTTGATAGTTGTGAATATAGCGAGAATGAGGTGTTAGAATTTGCATCTAATTTACGTTCTCCTTTACCATCATTTAGATAGATATCATCTTGTGTTGCGGTACCAAATCTACCAGGAATAATATTTTGTGAACCAGCCGCAGTATCATTTAATAATGTTGCATTGTAACTATAACTAATTGATGTTGTTGTTGGTGTAAAATCGGTTGTGGTAATATTAAACGCATCAACATAAACGTCTGTGTTAGCCATTGCATTATAAGTATTTGAAACATTGTTTGCATTTAAATAATATTCTAAAGAACTATCAATCAATGTTCTGTTTGGTAATCTATTTGGAACCACATATTGAATGGATGGATTTGCAGTTATATCAAATACACAACGATCCATTACAAACATTAAACTTTGATTCTGGTCAGCTGTCCATGTTTGTGAATTCTGTGATATGAATAGAGCACCAACATAAGGAGCAGAACCAATTTTAGTAATTGTAGATGGAATTGGATCGGTTGGTAAATTCTTAACAGAAGAACTTAATGCGGTATCACCATTTGCAGCTGTCCACAAAGTATATTCACTACTACTTGTTTTAACAATGAAAGCATATAATACACCAGGCTGAATATAAAGTGGTGCAGAAAAATCAAATTGTGTATATGCAAGTGGATCTAAAAATTGTGGTGTAGTAGAAACATTAACCTGTGATGGTGTTTTTGTAACAATAGAATGATCCAATGTTTCACCATTTGGATAACCATTTTGTGTACCAACCATGTAAAGTGTAACAGGTGAATTATCTCCTGTTGGTTTACCTGAAAAATATAATTTAATTGAATTTAAGAACATACCATTTGGATAGTTGTCTTTAGAAACAATAAATGTCTGTGCAACAGGATCCCATGGACTAAATCTTGTTGTAATTTCTGTTGAAGTTGCGTATTGCGTTGAAGTAAATGTACCTTTTGCACCTGAAGGTGAAGCACCAAAATCAACCCGTTGTGAAGTTGTTTGTAAACCCTCAGAGTAGAATGTACCTTCTGCAAAAGTTGTGGCAGTATCAAAATTAGGAGAATAATATGATTCACTTAAAGGTATATTATAATTTGGATTATCATTAATAGAATTATCAAAACGGAACACTCTTTGACCTGTATGGAAATAATTTGGCGGCACACTAAAGATACCATGAAATGCACCTTCTTCATTGGTATAAAGTGAATCAATAGAATATATGTTTCCTTTGGTTACTGTTATTGCTGGTGATACAGTAGCAATTCGTGTAGCACCATCATAAGCAGTAATTAATGTGTTATATTTTGGATTAGAAAGTTGAGTGAAATAAATTCTTTTATCAACATAAAAATCATTAACATCAGATGCCAAAACCGATAATTGAACTGTTGTTCCTGTAGGATCCATTGTTCCTATAGCATCTCCTGTGCTTTGTCTTACTTGTCCACCATAATGAGCGGTAGAAATAACAATACCAGCATCAGTATTTGCTTGATAACCACCTGATGTATTATAAAATCCGTTTTGAATTACACCATTTGTTGTATATGTTGTTGTTTGAGCATCAGCTGCAACATATAATCTTGTATTAGAAGTTGCTGGATAATTATATACACCTAACACACGAGCTGTTGGATAAAATACACCACCAGTATAATAACCAATAACATCATTTTCTGCAAATTTACTTGATGTATTCGATAATTCAATAACATTGGCTTTACGAACAAAATTAGTACAATCTGTTTTATCAAAATAAGCATGAATTCTTGTGTTAATTAACATATTTTTACCAACAGTAACAATTTCTTGTTGCCTAACATACGGTAATACTGAAATATCAGTAATATATCCATTGTTTAATGCATATGTATTACTGATATTGTTATAAGGTCCGAGTATATCAGACTTTGCTGAAAGTGTTGTTGTTGTTTGAGTTGTTTGTGTATAACCAACCCTTCCAAAAGGACTTGGATTAATACCATGACCTTCAACATTAAATGATGATGAAGTTGTTGTACCAGAAATTGCTTTCCAATCACCCGCACTCAATACATTAAGAGAACCTTCGTTTGCTTGAAATACTTGTAAATTTGGATCGGTAATTAATAATGCTGGTGCGGCTTTATTATCTACCCAATTATCTACGTTTGGTGATAATATAGTTGTACCTTCTACAATCGAAACCGAAAATGGATTTACATTAACTGTGCGTGACGCTAATTGTTGTGTTACGACATTTGCTGATGTGTAAGGTAAACTAAAATAATTTACATAACCATCTGAATTAATAGAATAACCTAAACCTGTTTTAGCAGAAGCTGAAATTTTACCCATATTGTAGGCAAGAGCCAACGATTTTAATGGGAAGTTTTCTACTTGTTGTGTTGCAGTCATCTGCCTTGTTCTACGATTGATAGTGGCAGAATAATCATTGTTAGTTGTATCTGCTGTTGCATAAGAACTAAAGTCATCAACAAGAATACCGTTTTTGAAACGATTTAATCCAAACGCATCTTGTATTTGTAATGATTGAGTATTTTGCTCAAGCATATTCAATGATGTATAGTATTCAATATTATTAATACGACTTTCAATAGCTGCAATATCTTGCATTGTATATCGTTTATGCTTAACTTTAACCATAGAAAGGTCAGAAACAGTACCTCTTGGTGCTTCTGTTGGAATATAACCAGTATATGGAGTATGTGTTAGTTCTGCAACTACCAATGATGCATCTGGTTCAGCCGGGAATAATGGTGTAAGTGATGGAGAACCTTCAACAACTTGAAAACTTCTATCTTTACTTAATACCAATTTATCTCTACGTCCGAGATAATATGTGTAATCTGCACGGAATATTGATAAATCTACCGGTAGATAAGCACCGTGTATTGGATCACCAGAATTTGCATAACGGTAGATAAAATCTGCTTGAGCATTTTTACGAGCAGGCCTAAAATCAATACAATCTCTTAAAGCATATATTGTTCCGTGTCGGCTTGTATATTGTGGAATACTTTGATATAATTCTGGTCTAGAAGAATTCAAATAAGAATAAACACTAAAATAACCATCACCACCTGCGTGTTGATAATAATCAACTAATACTAATAAATTACCAATTGGTTGTGATGCACCAGGTTTTAATGTTATAGTTGCATGGTCATAGAATGAATCTCTTTGGCCAGGATCAAAGTTATAGTTATTGGTAACATCATTTGATGTATATGACAACATAGCTGCATTTGCTGCTGTTGCAGGATTTTTAGTATCAATAATTTTAACAATTCTTTTTACATCTGATAGATATAAACTTTGACTTGAACCTGGAGTTACTAAACCTGCATTTTGAATGTACACTTGACCAAACGAAGTTAAAGCAGTATCATCAACTTTGGTATAAGTATTAACTGTTGTGCCTGAAAGATTAACTGCTATTGTATTTGCAGTAATTAAATTTTTAGTTTTAAGAACTGTAGGATTATTAGCATCTGTGGCATCTACTCTAACAATGACAGTAGCATCAAATTCACTATAAACACTTGATGTAAGAGTTGCTTTAGAAGCAGTACCATTTATTTCTACTGTTTCTGTTGGAGTAATCCAAGGAACAATATCACCTGAATTTAAACCAGACGATTTAGGATTAGTAACAATTATAGTAAAGTTTTGTCTTACTGTGTCTGTTGATAGTGTTGAATTGTTTGCACCATAATGGCTCATACCAGTTGGAACATCCAATTCAGCAACAACATCTCCACCTGAAGCTTGAAATTGAACACCACGGAATACTTGTTGTGTTGTGTATGATGTATCTGTTAGAGTTGCAACATATGGGTTACCAACAGTAAACAACATTTCTGGAATAGTAGGATTTTCTAAAATTGTATCACCTGAAGATAAACCACCAACTCTACTATCTAGGCTAATTGCAGAACTTGCTAGAATATGTCGAGTTGTATTTGCGGACACAACAGCCTCAACATCTTTAATATCAAAATTCAAAGAAAATGTTGAACTGCTTGTTGGTGTTACAGTCCACGGTTGATTAACTGTTGCGACTTTAGTTGAACCATTATATGCTGTAATTGTTCTAAAGTCTCCAGCAGAAACACCAGCTATAATAGAAATGGTTACACCAACATACGCACTATTCATTGCAGAATATGTTGCAGGTAATGTAATTGTTGATGTTGCACCAGCAACTGCGTTAGCAGAAGGAGAATTTGTATCAATGTCATTTACATATGCTTTATACACATAAGTGTTTGCGTTGGTACCAGTACCTTGGTCATAAACCAAAGCACGAATATAACCATCACCAACTAAAGTAGCATTATAGGTGGCAGATGAAGTTGTATCAACATTTGCTGTATCTACACAATGTAAATCAATAGTTTGTGTAGAAGTTACATCAAAGTATCCTGTATTTGCACCACGAACATTATCTAGATAGAAATAAGAACCAAAATCAATGTATACAGGATTATTATTATTTGAGCCTGTTGTTCTTGCACGATTAGAAACTAAATCAATTGGTGCTTGGTTTTCTAAACGATATCCTTTAACATATGCAAGGCCTTTACCAATAGATATTGTATATTTGGTGAGGTCCTCATTAGTTTTTGGAGTTAATTTGAAATCATTAACAACATAATCACCATTAGTTTCATAATCACGTTTAGCAAAATAGTCATCAATAACATTATAAACAGAACCGTCAACCATTTTGGCAACAGAACCATCTGTAACACGAACTAACTCAATAAAGTCAGCATCATCACCTAAAGTTAAAGGTCGTGTATCTAATGTTAAACTAATTTGATAACGGTCTGCACCTGGAGCCTGATAATTTGATGCACCAATAGCTGGATCCAATAAAGAAGAATCATCAATGTAGTCTTGTATTGTTTCTGAAATAGTTAAACCAACACGCACACTTGGTGTACTGTCATACTTACTTAATATAATAGTGGAAGGTGAAATTTGAACAAAATTACCAAGAACGTAAAAAACACCTTGAGCAATAGAAGCAACTGATGAAACACCAGTTGAATCGGCCGCAAGTGCTTTTATAGCTAAATTTGAATTAACATCATATACAACATCATCATCAACAAAATGATTACCTGATAGGTAAGAAACCACTAAAGTATCTGGATCGCCGTTTGCAGCTGCAGAAACGGCCAATACACGAGCTATTACTGTACCTACATCATTTTGAATTAATAAACCAGTCCATTGTGTTATATCAATAGCTGAATTCAAATATGTGTCTTGAATTTTAATATAGTAAACACCAAAGTTTGTTGTTACTTGGCCACCAGTTACAGGTGAATTTTGTTTAAAAATATTATCTGCAAATTTGGTAATTTGGTCTTGTAGAATAGTTTGAGATTGTGTTAGTTCTCTTGCTTGAACAGCATAGCCAGGTTTAAAAAGAATTCTATGAAAATTCTTTGTCTGGTCAAAATCATCATAATATGGATCTACGTTAAAATTCAGAGGCATTTTATTCCCTTTAGTAACCTAATACAATCTTTATTTGTTCTATACCATCTGGACTTCTAATTACTCCAGACCTATTTTCTATGTATGACATATATCCAGAGAGTATAATAAAATCTGGAGTATTATAATCTAACAATGTTCTTGTTGTAACAGAACTATTTCCAAAAACAGGAGAATTTATTGTCAGAGTTCCTCTTGTATTTATAAGCTTAACTATATTGGTTGATGTATCAAAACTTAATACTGTTCCAACAAAAGTGGCTGTTTGAAAAGTTGAACCTTGCCAAATTAATTCGTCACTTACATATTCACCAAAACCTGGTGCCACTATTAAATCTGTTGTTGTTGAATAAATCGAACCGTTTGCAGGATAAGGATTTAAACTTACTGTACTTGGATTAATTACAAGGCCAACTTGATAGTATGTAATATCTGTTGGGATTATTCCACTTTCCGAACCATTAAATTCAGAGGTCAACATAATATGTGTTGTACCTAATTCAGGACTAGGGTCATAACTATGACCACCAACAGGTGAAGTTGGTGCAATTGCATACGCACCTGAACCTATTGTAGAAGTAATAGAGACATTTGAGTAAGTATAATTACTACCAGAATTGAGAACTTCAATATTAGTAATTACACCATCTGTAACTTGTGCTGAACCAGTTGCTCCTGTACCGTCTCCTGTAACAGAAATAGTAATAACTGCATTTGCAGGATCATAACCAGAACCACCATCAATTACGTTGATAACATCAATATTACCTGAACCGGCTGTAGTAAGTGTTGGATTTGGAATATTTGCACCGAGAGGTACAGGTAACCAATTTACATCCATGAATTTTGTTTTTAATCCTACATCAACAATATACATGAAGTGCCATTTATAACCATCAGCACCTACAAATATATTATTTGTGCCATAATTTCCAGGTTCAAAATATGGTTCATCTGTTGATGGCTCACCATTATTATTCCACAAACATTTAAAAACTTGGTCGTAACTGTTGATTATATAAAAGTTATTGACTAAAAGACCTGTATTCGGGTTAATTTCAAACATATCAATATCATCACGATAATACGCATATACAGTATCAGTTTCCCAATCTATACGTTCAATTACAGGAGAAATGTCGTTTGTCAGAATATGTTTAGCTACAAACATATTTTTAAATGTTTTTTTGATGTATAATTGGTCTTGAGTTGGTTGAGGAGGATCCGTATCATCGTCCCACGGATCCACTTTAGCTAAAAAAGCATAAATGGATGAAATGGGTATATTTGGTTGAGAAGGCAAAACAGCAACCGGAGAATAATAAATTTGTTCTATTTCCGCTAATTTTGCTAAGTCTGTAAGAAGATTTTTATTTGCCATAGTGTTTATTTATTCTGATTATATTAGGGTACTGCCGGATAATTAGTGGTTTTTACATATGTTGAATAAATTTTAGCTCCACTAAAATGTCCTGTCCAGTGAGCTAACCATGGATAAAGTCCACCTGTACCGTAGGCAATTTCACCAATACCCATTGTGTTAAAATAAATCCATTTTGATCCATCCCAATATACACGCTCATCACCATATATGTAGTCTGTTTTACCATTAGTTACAGTTGCTGGTTGCATCTTGCGCCAACTTTGACCGCCGTAGAATGGATCACCGTAAGGACCATCCATTAAAACCCAAGCTGTTGCATCTGGTTCAGCTGCATTAAGAGGGTCATCTTCACCTATACGAGGTTGTTCGATAGCTATTGCAGTAGATTTAAATTTTACTTTAGATTTTAATGCATATCTACCAATCAATTGCATACCAGTTGGATGTAACAAATTCAATAATATATCTCGGTATTTTGCAATTGCTTCTGTTACTGTAATTTGATATGTATAATTGTTATATATCTTACTTTGTAGAACGGAAAATGAACTTGGTTGACCAAAAGAATTCAAATATTTTCCTTGACTGATAGTTAAACCATTCAAAAATATTGCAGTTGCTTTTGCTGTACCATCACCATATCGTCTTATACCATTATTATTATAAAATTCATTATATGCAAAATTAGCCATAATAAAAGTCATATTTTTACCATCAATATTCAATGTGGAAGTTGGTACTGGATTAGAATTATAGTTATAGACCCTAATTCTATAAACAGATTCTAATGGATTGGCATAAGGTTGTAATAGTTGTACAGAATCATAATATGATATGTAAGTGGCAGTTACAAGGTCGTCGCCTTGATAAACAATATCACCTTTTGTTGGTAAATTTCCAATATCAACATTTGTTATTATAATGTCTTGAACTTTTAAAGAAATACTAGGAGCTGCAATGTAATCTTCACCATAATTTGAAATACTGATTGTTACAATTTCACCCACATTATCATATTTTGGTTCAAGTATAGCACCTTCACCTAAAATTCCATCAACATAAATTTCTGCATTGCAAGCCTGAACATTGGCTGAATTTATAGTAAGTGTGGGTAATTGTGTCAAACGATAACCCATACCACCAGTAGGATATTCTCCTGTATCTCCAACATATTCAATATTTAAAATTCGTCCATTGGCTGCAACGTTGGTTACATTGGCAAAAGCACCATAACCAGAACCACCAGTAAATATAACCGTATCATTAGCCATATAACCTTCACCACCATCGGTGATTTGAATAGGTCCTAATATTCCTAATGAACCTATTGAGTTACCTGCTACATTCCAATATGCGGAATTTAATCCATTATTTGTTATAGGAAGTCTATTAATATTATTTTGAACACAAAGGTAACTCAATCCATTATAAGTAACTATATCACCAATCTCATAATTAACTGTACTTGCCCAAATTGAAGGAGTTATATCAGTTGGATAAGAAGCTATAGCAGTAACTACTGGAATTTTATTAGTAGATATACCTCCACCACCATTTTTTACTAAAATAGATGAGAGTGGGTAAGTTGAAAAAGATTGCATTGTAAAAGCATCATATAATTTTGTAGTTAAATTAGCAGCCGGAAAATTATAATCCGTAACGATATTATAAGTTAAACCAGTTAAAGTGCCAATAGAAGTAGTTATTGGTGAATTACCTGCTGTGTTTAAAGTGAAAGCCGTTACATTTGGCGATGTACCTGTTACAGTAGAAACTTTATAAGTTGTACCTGATGTATAACCAGTAATATTTCCAGTACCACCTAATGTACCAGTAATAATAATAAAGTCAGTATTTGCGATGGCAATAGTATCACAACTAAACTGACCAGCCGTACCTGTAATAGCTATATTTGCAGCTTCATTTGCAGGTAAAATTCCACCAACCCGAATAAATCTTTTTAATGCAATTGTATTTGATGGAATAAAAGAAACATTACCTGTTTTAGTTGGATCCGGATTTACAGAACCAACTTCTGCGAGAGCTCCTAACGCATTAGTAATACTTATTACTGTGTTTGGATGTTCTCTATAACCATAACCACCAGTTAATACGTTAATACGTTCAATTGCGCCTGTTCTAACTTCACCAACAGTTGCTTCAGCACCAATGCCTGTATTTGAATTTAATCCACCATAAGCAATTACTGGATCGCCAGCTGCATATAATAGTCCACGAAAATTTGGATTAATTTTAATTTGACTAATTTGGCCAACAATTTTTGCCCGTAAAGGTTGACCATCAAATAAAACATCTTGATTGTTACTATCAACAACACGGACAAATTCACCTGATTGAAATAGTCTTTCAATATTGGAGATGAATACTTCTATTTTTGTACCTGCATCTATGGTATTTTCTACTGTTGCAATAGATTTTGATGTTTCACCAAACAATCTATAATTATCAATATTCAAAAAGTTTATATCATTTGTAGCCAGTCGTAAACTTTTGGCAACATACCAAAGACCAGCAGAGGCCTTTAATACCGCATCTTTTGTATAAAATAAATCAAAATCAGAATTATAAAGAACTCTGAATAAAAATTGATATGATGCTGGTGTACCTTTAGTTTGATATAACTCTTTAGCAACTTTGGTTGCCAATTTCTTATCAACTAGTGCATCTTTTGGAAAATAGGGTAAAAAATCATTAGTAAAATATTCTAAAAATTCATTAGTGGTTCTATCAATGTCATCATAGTTTAATAAGTTCTTTGAACCATCAGTAACACCACCTTCTTGTTCCATCCACTCATAGTAGGCTTGCAAGAAAGTAACAAATTTTTCATAGTCAGGATTATCCCTAACAAACTCAGGGAGTTGTGAGGGTATTAGAAATGAGGTTCTTTGGTCTATCATTAACTTTTAGCTGTTACTTTAACTGTAATTGCAGTAGGATCAAAAGGATCAATTGTGATGATTCTATTATATGATGATGATATAACTGTTGTTGCTGGATTGATTGTGACTGTCAATTGACCCAAAGCATTATCAACCTGTATTGGCCCAAAATCATTAAGTGTAACTAATCCAGCTTTATAATCAACAATACCAATATTTTGATTAAATATTGTCTTAACATTAGTTGTAGTATTGTAATAACTTCTTAATGTGCCATAACGACCTTGCAGGTTAACTACAGCTGCACCTAATTGACCTGTCGTATCATTTGCATTTGGCGTAAGAGTTGCAATTGCACCTGTATAATTATTACCTGATGTTACTACTTCAATTTTTTTGATAGTACCAGTAGTATTAATATACGCTTTAGCTGTTGCACCTGTACCATCACCTAAAATTGTGACTGTTGGTGCATATTGATATCCAAAACCTGGATTTATGACAGAAATAGATTCTACACCACCTGTTGCTGAAGGAACTTCTTCAATAAAAATACCTTCAATAACAGTTGATTTGTTTATTGGATTTTGAAATTGAACCGCAGGCGAACTATTAATACCACTCAAGAACATACCTTTAGCTAATTCAACACCATAAAAGAAATTATATGTTTCTGGAGTAGATAAGTTTGGATAAAACTTTTTCTGTAATTGAACTTTAACTTCATTGGTTACAATAGATGGGTCAGCATTTTGAATTGCTGTCGTTAAATCAGGAGCTGCAAAAGTTGAATTAAATGTATTTAATGTATTAGTTGCAAAAAAATTAACAGACGAAGTAACTAATTGACTAATTTGATTGGCGGTTAAAGTTGTTTTCTTTGGGTCATATACTACATTAACATTCAATTTAACATATGTGTAATCTGGTTCTACAATAGTTGGTTCTACAGTCATAACAGAAATAGGTTTAATTACTTGTTGTATCAACCTTTGTTTTTGTGTCTGCGTTAATGAATATGCACCAGTTGGTTTTAAACAAATAAACACTTGGCCATATACTGGTGGGTCATTTTCTTCTCCACCCCATACATTAACTGCATCAAAAGAATAACCTAATTCGTTTTGTTGTATTAATGTGATGTAATCTTCTTTAGTTACTGCACGACCTTGTGCTGAATATGACTTTGGTGCTTGAAATTTAATAGAGGTAATTGATTCTTTATCACCACCTGTTGTGGCAGATGTAATAGGAGTAATAGCGTTGTTTGAATAACCTCCTATTGCATCCATTAATACGAAATTGTTTGCATCAGCTGACGCTGTGCCTTGAGTAATAATATAAGAAACTTTTACAATATTACCATCTGATAATTTTTTACCTAAAACACCGTCACCAAAATAGATTTCGTAAGTTCCATTTCTACTTTCCTGTATGAAATATACAAGGGATTCTCCGTCTAATTTGAGATATTCGGTTGCAGGTGTATAAACTTCAGTATAATTGTTGGCACCAGATTTTTGAACAACCACAACCAATGTTGAGGTATCTATTGTTGTTTCTGGTATTTCAAATGTATATGATGGGTTTGTTACTGAATCAACAGTATAGTTTAATGCTGATGGTTGACCTTGTTTAAGTGTTATATCATTAAATGATGCTGTGTTTGATATAACATTTACAGTCTTTGAATCGGTTGTAACAAAAGTATAATTAACACCATCAATAGCTTCAGAAAGAAATCTGGTAAATTTTGGTAGTGTTAATGAAGGATCCGTAACTCCATAGACATTTAAATCAATTGTTGCTGAAGGTGCAATTGCAGACTTTGGTGTGTAGTTTAATAACTTGGCATGAGAAACAACAGAACTTCTTTGTAAAGCTGAGTCCATAAACATCTCATTGGCAACCATATTCAAATAATACGCATTATATTGTGTGTTGTATGCCAAAATATCTAAAAGAGTAGAAAGTGCAGAACCCTCATAGTTATAATCTTGTAATACATTTTGTCCTTGCAGATATTGTTTGAGATTGGTTTTAATATCATTAAAATCCAATGCCGTAATCTGAATATTAGAGTTTGCGCCTGCCATGTTATCTATTTCTCTCTAAAAGAAGCGTTACTGTTGTTGGTTGAGTTGCATTTTCTATGTAAAACGATAAAGTTACATTATATGCATTTTGGTCTGGATTAATAGACACATCTATACTTTTTAACTGAGCTCTTGGTTCATAGTTTTCAATGATTGATTGAATTTCAGATTCTAATGATGAAGCTGTAATAGCTGTAATCGGTTCAAACAAGAGAGCATCAACATTTGACCCTATTTCGGGACTAAACGGTCTTTCAAAGTGTTTTGTTAATAATAAATTTCTGATAGAACGAATAACCGCTTGGCTATCGTAACTCAAAGCAACATCATTCACCACCGGTTTTCTGGTGAACGTAAAATCTATGTCTGAATATATCTTTGTTATGGTTGCCATTTTCTATTTATTAAGCTTGTAGGATTAGCTGTATAGGTTATTTTTGAGTTTATCTGTACCAATCAACTGTATTAGTGAATTTTGAGTTGCACCTATATTAGAAAATTGAAGGAGTGTTTGATAATCGTTAGAAATAGCCAAAGAATTGACATAAAAAGAAATATCACCATTTTTTCTAGTATCAATCAAGGTTTTTAATGTCTGGACATCAGAAATAATAACATTCATCGCTGAATTAGTGATATTACTTGCATTATTACCATCTAAATCAAGATAAATCGTGTCAAGTAATGTAATATTATCGTTGGCTATTACTGTATTACTTGTAATTAAATCAGGACCAATATATAAACTAGTAAAATTACCTAAAATTGGTACATTATTTTGAACCGAATCGGTCTTATTTGTAATAGTTAAAATTTGTGTACTAACACCCATTGCACTATTTAAATCAGGATATAATGTTGTGTTTGATGACAGAGTAACACCTGATATATTGTCTGTGTGGGTTTTAAAACTTACAATAGAACTTATTGTTGATGTAGCCAAAGCAGAAAGTATATTTGCACCATCAGCTGCATAAGTAAATATTATATTATCTGTATTACTGTTTGCTTTAATGCTATTTAAAGTTATTGTTAAATTACTTAATACACTTGTATGTGGATTTTGATAGTATCCTCCAACAGTTGCATCACCCAACTCTGTGGTTTGCCAAGAACTTAACTGTATATTACTATAAGTTAAATAATTATTAGCACCATTTGAAAGTGCATCAGCCCCATTAAATTTAATGGTGTCAAAATCATATCCAAGTCTTCCGTATACACTTCCCATTTTAAATTTCCATTGGTTTTGTTGGTGGTGATGTTGCCCATCCTCTATTGCCTATGTGAACGTGTTGATTAACTTTTAATCTAAACATTGCCACAGAACCAAATATATCAGATACCATTGGAGCAAACATTGAAATACCAGCAGTAATTTTTGTTGCAGCTATCATGTAACCTGTAGTTTCAACACTCTTATTTGCAGATACAGATAGGCCTGCTGTAATATTACCAACAGCGGCTATACTTTGTGTTGTTGATACATCGCCACGAATATTTAAATCTGCATTGATATTAACAGTTGTGGCTGATAAATTGATAGCACCAGATGCGTTAATATCAAAATCACCTTCAACGGTTTGTTCACAATCACCTTTAACGATTTGATTTATATCACCATCAACTTGTTGATATACTGTACCATCAACTTGTTGATATGAATCTCCTTTGACATGAAGAACTGAATCTCCATTAATTGTAATATTACATACACCTTGAATTAATACATTTTTATCAGATGCAATAATTTCATAACCTTTACCTACAATTTTATATACAACATCACCATTAGGATGATATTCGGTAAATGAACCTGCACGGTGCTGAATACGCACCCTCTCTCTAGTTGGAGTGTCATCCATTTGAATTGAATGACCAGATTCGGTTTGTTGTATATTATTATACGGGTAAACCGGTGGGTAATCTGTATTAGCCGCCGATTCTGGTTCTGTCCATGATAAATCTGCCATTATGGTTTCTCAATCTTTATTGAAGTAGAAGAACCAGCTGTTGCATTATTAGCTGCTTGGTCTGCCGCCTCAGCATCCAATAACTCTTTAACATCAGCTTTTGTAACTATTACTTTAGCGTTTGAAATAGCATTTGTAAGGCCTGAAGTGACAGCGGATAAACACTCTTTTAAAAGTGCTGCTATTTTTGCAGGCAAAGAATTAATATAAGCAATTAACTGTTTACATAGATTGATAAACTTCTCAACTGCTTTTTGGTATTTTTGTATTTTTTTAATATACTTTTTTATCAAATCAACTTTTGCTTTAATTGCTTTGATAACAGTTCTAACTTCATCCGCAAACGGAGAACTTGAAGATCCTGCCCATGCAGCTTGTACTGCTGTTCTAATTTTTTCAACTATCTCACTAGTTTTTAAAGATGCTAATGCAATACTATATTGTAAATTACCCGAAATATCACAAACGTGTGCTAAATTATCATTAGCGGCACCAACCGATGTATTTGCTACCTGACTTCTTGAAGCTGCAGGTTGAGTTGGATTACCTGAGGTATTTCCGTCATTTTTATTGACAGTAATAGGTGCATTAGTTTCAACAATTTTACCATTGACAACTTTAGTTTGAGCAACTATTGGGGGAGATTGTATTTCAGCCATTTAAAATCCTATTTTTGTAAACCAGGTAATACACCCATCATAATAGGTGCTTGACCAGACATACCATCCATAAAAAACCCAACAATCCAATCACCAAGACTCGGTGAAGAAAATGTTTTTGAATTGTTTAGAGGCAATAAAGGTTGAGCCCAAGGTAAAGACTTTGTTGGTAAATCACTTGTGTTATCTGTGTGCCATCCAAAAATTCTCAATTGGCATCTTCCCATACCCAATGGGTCTGCACGGTTTTCTACAACACCGATAAACCAAACAAATCCGTCTTTGCCAATAAAGTTTTCCATTAATCTGCAGCTGCCTTCTTCATTTCACTTGTATTAACATTACTATTGTAATTCTTAGGTGTGCTATCTTTAGCAATTTCTAAAAATGTTTGATATACTGTTGGTTGTATCACATGACGAACCGCAGTAACCAAATATTTACCAGAATAAAATTCATCCAACTTTCTTTTATCGGATGGTTTTAAAGAAAGTAGATTAAAATTAATCGTTCTACCTGCTGTAATACCTGAATCTCCAGGAATTCTTATTTTTAATACTGTATAGTTAGCCAAAGCAATTTGTGCTGTTCTATTTGGAATGTATGTTTCAACTGCAATATCTTTAGCAACAGAACCTGGTATTTGCTTTATATATGGCGCATTGGATTGAAATGAATTACCCGTTGAAACTTTAAATGCCGCATCTGGTGTTTGTTGCTGAGTTAAACCTAATCTATTCACTAAATCATTTGAGACATTACCCGGATTTAATGAAACGGCTCTTTTTTTGTAATCTGTATAATTAAAATCTGTTGTCTTAGCCGTTCTAGACATTGGATCCAAAGAAATCAATCTATTTGAAAAAGTACCAGATTGAATATCATCAACCATATCATAGGTTTTAACAAATTCATAATCAATTACAGTTATTGCTTTTTCTTGAAATGACATTGTTTTATTATCTAAATTTTTAGCCTGATATTTGTAAGTAGTATAAATGTTTTGTTTAAACATTGATTGTAACGACCTAAAATAGAAACCATCTTTAGTTTCAAAAAATAACATATCAGCACCAATTGAACCAGTCATATTTGGTCTGGCATAATTTGATAACCAGCTAATAGTTTCAAAAGGTTTAAATCGTGGTACAATAAAATCGTACATACCAGTTGTTTCTTCAATAGTAGCAATATTCTTTGTTTTAACTTTTAATTTTTCAACCAAAACATCTTTTATAATGGCTGAAATCTTTTGACCATTATATGCTTTGCTTATCTTTGTTTGTTCTGAAAGTATCAATTCTTCGGAACAAAAATGTAATGTATAATGTTGAGCAGTCATATTACCAGCAAGTGGCTTTCTGTCATCTATCTTATATACTCTGAATATTTGTTTGTTTTGATTTGGTGCATTTTTCATTTTACCAAAAGAAATTTCAACAAATTGATTACCGTTTAATTGTAAAAGTTCAATAAAACCTTGTGCATCAATAATTTTAACGTAACCAGAAACAACAAAGCTATAAATGTCCTCATAATAAGATAATTCAATCAAAATCTTCTTCATTTCAAATTTTTGACCAGATGCGGTCAAAAAATTCAAAGTTTCTAAAGAATAATCTTGAGTGTAATATGCACCAGGATTTTCTACTTGAGTACGACTAGATTGTTCTATTTCTGCCATATTATGCCATTAAAGATTCAAATTGTGCTTCCACTTCACCAACATAGTTTACGTTTAATAATTTTATACTTCTATTTTTTTCATTCTGTTCTAATTCATAATCGTAATAATTAACAGCTCTTTTACTTACTGAAACAGTTACACTACCAGTTGGTAAAGAATAACTTTTGGTTGAAGTTGCTAAATTATCGTATATATCTTCACTAATAATTGTTGTATTAACAGTAGTTGTAAGTGTAGAAGAATCATACTGTGTATCTATTTCTTCATAATGGTGAATTTCTGAATTTATTGGAAATTCAGGACCATATTTGTTTAATAGATATGCTTCAAATACATCATTACTCATTGGCCAACCCCATTGAGGATCCAATACTTCATTAGCAAACAAAACAATCCAATATCTATATGAATCACCATAATACTTATAAGCGATTATCTCTGGTGTATCACCTTCTTGAATGTTATATTCATAATATACCAAAGGATTCTTTAAGAGTTCTGGTATAATACTGGCTCTTGCCATTAAATTGGTCATTAAAATAGAAACGCTATTTTCATCCGTTTTAATTATTTTAGGTAATGTATTAAAATATTGCATATTAATATCCTTGCTCTATTTTCTCTCTTGTGATGAGTTCTATTTCTTTGAATGAAATGTTTAATGTTGTTTGAACAGGTGAACCATCAGATGTTGTTGCAAAACCATTTGGAGTATAATTTACATCAATATTTTCAATTACACAAGTTGCAATTTTACTGATTTTAGTATTTTCTCTACCATTGAACAAAAATTTAACCTTAAACTGTGATGGAGGAATAAAAAACATACCTGCACCACCATTTGCATTTCTTGGTGCAGAATGAACTTTAAATAATTTAATAATTTTGGCTACATCATCTGCTTCTTGTCTTGAATATGGTGTAAAAGTAAAAGACATTGTAAATGGCCTAAAATCAATACCTTGAAATAATACCATTTGTTGTGGATTAAAAGCATAACCTAAACCACGACCAATTAATTTTGCGGGGCCACTATTCAATGTTTGTGATACGAGGCCTGCAGCTTTACCAATTAATGAAAGTCCCATTGGTCCAGATATTTGTGAAGCTGCGTCCATTAAAGTCATACTTGAGTCATATTGAGCACCATATTGAAAATTAATATTATCTGGAATATATAAAGAAATAGTACCAACATTTTTTGTTCTTGGATTAGTAAGATTTAATATTGATGAAACACCAGTATTTCCAGATAATAAATCTCCAGCACTAACAGCAGTATTTTTAACTGCATCAAAAGCTTTTAAACCTTGATTTTTAAAAGTTTCTACAAGACCATTTTGACCAATTGAATCTTTAATTTCACTACCTTTATTTACCGCTGCATTAAAAGTGCTACCAACAGAACCAACAGAATCTATAGCAAATTTTTTAATATCTTCATAGTGTGCAGGATCAATCTCCTCAATTTGAAATTGAATGACATGGCCTCTTGTGGCAGACTGCAAATCTCTTGGGTATTGTAAATCGGTTCTACCAAATATATTACCAAATAGTGCTCCTAGTGGGCCTTTTGTGGCAAGGCCAGGAATTGAAACACCGCCTATTGAAGTTGGAATTGAAATAATGGCCATGGGTTATCCTAAAATTTGATATACATAGTATTTATGGCATATTCTGGACGATTCATACCTAAAAATCCTCAAAAGTATATTGGGGACTCTAATAATATTATTTACCGTTCTTCTTGGGAAGCAAAGGTAATGAATTGGCTCGACCAAAATCCTAGTATTCTGTCATGGGCAAGCGAAGAAATGACCGTACCTTATATATCTCCTGTGGATGGAAGATGGCACCGTTATTTTCCAGACTTTGTTGTAAAGGTTAGAACCAAAGAAAATACATTAAAAACGATGATGCTTGAGGTTAAACCAAAAAGACAGACGGAAGAACCAGAAAAGAAGAAAAGAATCACCAAACAATACATCAATGAGGTTAAAACTTATGGTGTCAACCAATCAAAATGGAAGGCTGCAACAGAGTTTTGCATTGACCGTGGTTGGGAATTCAAAATAATCACCGAGGATCATCTTGGACTTTGAGATAAATAATCATTATGGCATCTAAACTTACACAACTAGCAAAACAAAAAACTGCAGCTCAGCTACAGACGATGGGTCGTGAATCTATCAAATGGTTAGGTAAAAAGATTTCCAATTTAAGTAATCCTTATGGAATTGCATCAACAGTTAATAGGGAACAATTTAGAACAAAGAATAGGTTTCATGTTGGTGGGTTATATTACTTCTATTATGACCCTAAAACAAAAAATGACTTACCATATTACGATAGATTCCCTTTGGTATTGGTATTAGACATCCAACCAGATGGTTTTAGTGGTTTAAATCTACATTACTTGCCAATCCAATACAGAGTGGCATTTATGGACAAATTGATGGATTACGCCTCCCTTGATAAGAATCATGACATAAAGCGTATGAGTGTCAGCTATGACATTCTATCGTCCTCCAGGCGGTTTAAAGAGTTTAAACCGTGTTTTAAGAGATACTTGAACGGGTATGTTCAGTCAAAGATACTTGCCGTTCAACCAAACGAATGGGATATTGCGGTATTCTTGCCAATTCAACAGTTTAAAAAGGCACCTGTAACTGAGGTGTGGCAAGATTCCGAAAACCAAATAAGGAAACACTAATGGCAGGCACAATTAACGAATTTAAATCTAGTTTCTCAAAAGACTTGGCAAGACCGAGCCGATTTGATGTAAACATTCCTGTGCCTTTAACTTTGATACCTTATGTTAAAAATGCAAGAAATTTAGTATATCGTTGTGAAAATGCAAGTTTACCAGGTAGAACTTTTGGTGGAATGGCTGAACAGAAGATTGGTTCAAACCCTGTTGAAAAATATCCAACACTAACAACATATAATGATTTAGATTTAACTTTTATCGTTGATGATGATATGAGTCAGAGAGTTTTCTTTGATGCATGGATGAATTTTATCAATCCAACATACAATTATAATTTTAGATATAAGAGTGATTATGCAACAGCAATCACCATTAATCAATATGACGTAACAAATAATGTTTCATATTCAATTAATTTATATGACGCTTATCCTATTTCTATGAATCAATTAGATTTAGATTGGTCATCTGATGGACACCACAAACTTGTGGTAACTTTTGCATATACTTATTGGCAAAACAATTCGTTACAAGCCTATGGTATGCAACTTGTTGATGCTGGTTTGTCTTTGGCTGCTGACATGGTTGGTGGTTTAGGTGGTAATGCAATAGGTGCTTTAGGACAACTTGGTAATAGTTTTTTAAACAGTATATCAAATCCGGATCCTGATTTACCAAAGTTTGAAAACCATGCAGGAAGCGATTATCAAGCACCAAATGTAGAAGAATGATTTATTAATTTATTATAGGAGTTAATTATGGCTTTACCAAAACTTGATGTGCCGACATATGAAATTGAATTGCCGGTTTCAAAGAAGAAGATTAAATACAGACCGTTTCTTGTTAAAGAACAAAGAAACTTGTTGATGGCGATTGAATCAAATGAATCTGCCACCATACAACAGAATGTAAAAGATATTCTTTATAATTGTACACTAACAGAAAACATTGATATTGAAAAGTTACCTATCATTGATGTGGAATTTTATTTTATTAATCTACGAGCTAAGTCTGTTGGTGAAGTTATAGAAACCAAATACAGATGTAATAACATAGTAGGTGAAAAAGAATGTAATAATGTTATGGAATCAACTATTAATCTATTAGATTTAAAAGTCCAAACTAAAGAAGATGTTTCTCCAGAAATTAAACTTACAGAAAACATCAGTATTAAATTAAAATATCCAGAATTTGGTATTGTTAAAGATTCACTTCAATATGATGATGTAACATCTACCGCTTTTAATATGATTGCTGAGAGTATAGAATATATTTACGATGGTGAACAGTTCTATTATGGTTCAGAGGCAGAACCAGGTGAAATGATTGAGTTTATTGAAGGTATGAACCAGGAACAGTTTAGTAAAATTGAAAACTTCTTTAATAACTTACCAAAGTTAAAAGAAACGGTTCATATGAAGTGTGGTAAATGTGGGTTTGAGCATAATATAGATGTAGAAGGCCTTGAAAATTTTTTCGGCTAATATTTCGTCATGATAATTTAAAGAATTACTATAAGACTAACTTTTCATTGATACAACACCATAAGTATAGTCTGTCGGAACTTGAGAATATGATGCCTTGGGAAAGGGATATTTACGTTTCCATGTTGATTGCGTATATTGAAGAAGAAAACCAAAAGATACGAGAAAGACAGAAGAAATAGTAAATGGATTACGGTAAAGCCAAAGACATACGAAAACAAGGACTTTCTAGCCTCATTACTGAAAATTTAGTGGGAGGCAAAGGCATTGGTTCGTCTTTTACTTCTGCAATTTCAGATAGAACCAAAGCAACATTCACAGGCATCAAAGAATCTTTTGACCCACTCAATATCGCTAAGAAAATGACTGGTGGTTCTAAACTAGCACCTGCATTACTTGGTAGAATGATGGGTAGAAAACAGGAAGATATAGAACACTTTTCAGGTAAACCAAAAAAATCAAAAGGATTATTTGGTGGACTATTTGGTGGCAAAAGTAATGATAGTCGTGAAATGGCAGAATCATTAGGTTCAATTTATAAAGAACTTCAACGTGCATCCGAAGAAAAAAAATTAGATAAACAAGAACAAAAAAATAAAGTTGAAGGTCAAGAGGCTGAAGAACAACGGCGTAATAGTGAAATTATTAAGGCAATAATTGGTACAAGAATAAAATCAACAAAATCCAATAAAGATAAAATTAAAGAAATAAAACAAACAGAAAAAGAAAAACCTTTTCGTGATGAAAAAGGAAGATTTGCTAAGAAACCAACTGAAAAAGAGTTTGGTAAAGAACCTACAACTCCTAGTGGGCCAACTGGACCTACAGTACCTACAACTAAAGCACCGGCACCATCAGCACCAACAGCACCACCATCTAGAGCTCCATCGGCCCCGGCACCATCAGCACCAACAGCACCACCATCTAAACCTCCAACAACACCGGCGCCATCAGCGCCAACAGCACCACCATCTAAACCTCCATCGGCACCGGCTCCTAGTGCGCCAACAGCACCACCATCTAAACCATCAGTACCAACTGCAACACCACAAGCTCCAACATCAATAATACCAAAACCTGCTGTATCTACAGGAACTAAAATTGCAGCAGGCACAGCAACCGCATTAAAGGGTCGAGCAGCTCAAGTTGCTGTTGCATTGGGAACTTTAGGTATTACGAGCAAAGCTGCTATTGGTGCCATAGTAGCCACATCAGCAAAAGAATCTGGCCTTGATCCATTTAAACCTGAAGATGGTGTAAAACCTTGGAAAGCAACATTAGAAAAAAGAGGTGTTGATTATCTTTATTTGAAATTTCCACAATTAGCCAAAGGTGGTCGTGTTGCAAAACAATTAAATATGCCAGATGGTGTTCCTGCTGATTATATTAAACAAATTATGGATAAAGGTGATGAAGCATGGTTTACATTAGTATATCCTGGTGGCGCTGATGCATACAAATACAGAGGCCGAGGCCTTATTCAGATAACAGGAAAAGGCGTTTACAAATCTGTTGGTGATATTATTGGAATTGACCTTGAAAAAGATCCTGATGCAATAACAAGAGATTTTGATACCGCAGCAAAAGCGACAGGTGCTTATTTGATGAACTCTTTAGGACGTGGAGATTCTAAAAAAGGTTTGGCTGCTTTAAATGCTTTGTCAGATGAAAAAGAATCTTTAAAGGTGGTAATAGCCAATGTGGCTAGAGGCTTTGCTGGATCCGATAAAGATAAGATTGACAAAATGTTTGATCCTAGTTCAAATCTTGGCAAAACAACAGCTTCGCAATTGGAAGCTGCAAGCAAATATTCACAACTAGGTTCAGATGCAGCCTCAGGTAAACAAATAGACCAAGCATCCAAAGAAAACAAAGATTTAAAACAAACAACTAATGACAAACCAGCACCTAGTGTTGTAAATAATTTAAATGTAGATTCAAAAAATTCTTCTTCATCTAGAGAAAAACCAAAAGAAGAAGATGACAGACCAGCTTTCTTAAAGAAAGCCAAAGGATAAAAAATGGCAAAAATGGGATATCAAGACGCTAAAAAAATAAGAGGTCAATCTCTATCCAGTAGGATTACAGACCGTTTAGTTGGCGGAGAAAAGATTAGTTCATCTATTGGAAAATCCATTTCAGAAGGCACTAGAGCAAGAATAACTGGCCTAAAAGAAAAAGTGGATCCATTGAATATCGCTAAGTTTATGATGGGTGGTTCTAAACTTGGTACTGCACTTGCTGGTAGAATGATGGGTAGAAGTCAAGAAGATATAGAACATTTTACTGGTTCAAAGAGTAAAGGAAAAGGTACTGAAACTGCAAGTAAATTAGGTAAAGTTGAAGAAGGTGGTTCTTCATTAGACATATTGCATAAAATTTATAGTTTATTAAGTGAAAACAATTCATCTGAAAAATTGGCCAGAGAAGAAGAAAATAATATGGCTGAAGGTCGTGAAATGGAAAAGAAAAGAAGGCATGATGAATTAATTGCCGCTATCAAAGGTATGGGAGGAAAACAAACTGCAACTGTTGTTGGTAAAGATAAAAAAGAAGAAAGTGGTGGTATGTTTGATAGTATTATTGATTTCGTTAAAAAAATGATTGATGACATGAAACAATTCATACAACCAATATTAGATATGTTTACTGGTGAATTAATGAAATCATTACTTAGCTTTGGTCGTTTTCTTTTGGGTAATCCTGCCGTAATTGCTGCAATCGCTTGGGCAATTGGTATGTATAAAGCAAAAGAATTTTTGGATGATAGTGAATATGGTAAAAGAATGTCTGAAAATGAAGGTAAATTAGCTCAAAAAGCTTTTAAAGAAAAGAAAACAGATTTTACTCAATTAAAATTATCAAAAGATGATGCTCAAGCAATATTGGATCAACCAGAAGGTAAAGCAAAAACTAGAGATATTGAATCTTTTGGTGGAATAGAAAGAATACAAGCAATTGCTGCCGGCAAACCTGACCCTGGCGGAAAAAGTTTACAAAAACCTATTGATAATAATACTCCAACAAACCAAACTGCTGAATTTCAAGAAAAAAAATTATCTGTTATGCCAGAGACAGTTGAACCTAGGCCAACAGCAGGAGGTTTGAAAGGTGATTCAAAGAAAAAAACTTGGGATGAAAAATATGCTCAAAATTATAATCCTGATGGTACAAAGAAAGTACCAACGGCAACTCCTGTAACTGCGCCAGCGGCTGCAGCGGCTGCAACTGCACCAGTACCTGCAGCTCCTGTTTCATCAACACCACCACCGCCCGTTTCAGCACCAACTAGTGCGCCATTAAATGAAAAGGTAAATGAAAATCAAAATTTAAATTTACCACCTACTCCTAATCCAGCACCAGCAACAACAGTTAATAATACAAATGTTTCTAATAACAGTAAGCCACAACAAGCAATAGGTAAAATACCATCAGTTAGAAATACAGAGAAAACATTTTCTGATATGATATTATACTCTACCAGAGTTGTATAATAAAAAACCCACCTTGCGGTGGGTTCTAAACTAAAGTATTTTAAGTTTAATCTTCTTCAGCTAACTTACTGAAATAACTTAAATCATCATCATCTGATACCAATGCAGGTTCTTTCTTAGGTGCATCAAAAGTCTTTGCTTTGGTTTGTTCTACGGTCGTCTTTGGTGCCTCACCATTGAGACCTAAAACTTTATCAAGGCGTTGCTTCAATACATCATAAGTTTTAAACTCCTTCTCACCAGTCATTTCTGCCAAAGAAAATTCAGACTTCCATATCTTCTCTAGTTCATCATCATCATTAAGTAATGCAGAGGATGATTCAAATTCAGACTTATCATAATTCTGATAGCCTTCTACTTTACGAATCTTCAACTTGAAGTTAGCACCTTTCCACATATCAAATGGATTGATTGCTTCTTCGTCAGCAAATTGAGGATTCATTGCTTCTGAAATCTTATCAAAGATTTTCTTACCAAACTTGAACAACTTAATTTGTCCTTCGTTTTCTGGATGTTTAGGATCCGAAACGATATACACATTAGTGATATAGTTTAGCTTACGTTTCTGTTTACGAACAACATCTTTGTTTGCTTCAATACCAGAATTCCATAGTGTAGAATTGTGCTCACATACTGGACATTGTTGATTCTTGGTTGTCAAACAATTATCAATTAACCAACCACCAGGTCCCTGAAAACCATGTGAGAAGATTTTGACCCAAGGTAATGAATCGTCACCATCAACAGCAGGTGCTGGTAGGAAACGAATAGTAGCCATACCGTTACCGGCTTTGTCTACTTCTGGTCGCCAGAAATTATCTGACTTCTCTGAACCACCTTCGGTTGTTTGATTTAATGCCTCGATTGCTTTGGATAGCTTATCAAGGTTGCCAGATTGGCGCTTTAAGTTTGCGAATGAACTCATAGGGTACTTCCTTTCGTATAAACGGTGTATAAACGGAGTGTTTCAAATAATTCTCATAATCAACTGCTAGTATATCATAGTATTTATGCTTTGTCAAGCGTGTTCCTGTATCTTTTCTTTTATTACCTGCTTAAGTTTACCTTTATCATATTCTAAAAATGGAGTGTATTTTTTAATGATTCTATGCCATGTTGGCCAAACAACATCTTCTGTAATTTGCTTTTCCCATCTTGGCATACAACCAAGAATATCAATCAATATACACACCGTTTCTAAAGATATTTTCTTCTGCATTAGTTTGGTGATTAACATTGGCCAACCACCATCAATAGGTTTGAAGTAATCTTCGATGCTCCAAAATTCAGCACCATCAACACTATCAAATATATAACTTATATCATTCTCAAATGTATATGTCAAGCTTTGAATTCTCTTTTTCCATTTGGTGTAATTATCATCACCATCTTGTAACAAATCACCTACCCAATCACCATTACCTTCAATGAAATTGGACACATAAAAGCATTTCAATTCTTCTAAATCATATTTACGAGATAACTTATAAAATTGAAACTTACTTTTGTTTGTGGTAAATGTTTGTTTAGATACATTCGTCTTACCATGATACTTAAAGTAATCATAAGAATCGGATGTGAAGTGTAATTTCAAAGCATTCCATAATCTGTAAGCTTCAAACCCGGTATTTTCAGTCATATTATAAAGGCAATTTAGAAGTCTTTTTCAACATATTATTTTCTTGTGCTTCTTCTCTGATTAATGCTTTGAGTGCGGATGAAATCAAGGTGGATGCCACCTCAATTTCTAATCCAGTTTCTTTACAATGCTCAAGAATTGCATCCATTCTGGTACATCTTAATTTTGTGGCTAATTCTTCAATCAATACACTAAAATCTCTAATTTCATCTTTAGTTGGCATACTATATTTTTCTCTCACTATAAAAAATGTGATTACCTATTTTTGTTACGACTGGAAGTTTCCAACCGGGTTTTACATAAACTGCATGATAATACATTGCATTTCTTTGTGCTAGTATATCATGAACAAAAGGTTCTGTCAAGGCCTTTCTTGCTACAATTAATGATTCTTGCCATTGGTATGGATTCCTAATCATTGTATGAACTGAGGTACACACCCATGAAAATTGGCATACAGTAGAACCATTAATATTGTTCTTTTGTTTAACTACACCACAGACAGTATCTAAAAACTTGCCTGAATTAACACGGTTGATTGTAACTTGTGCTACTGCTAATTTGCCTTCAAATGTTTCGCTTGCTGATTCATAGTAGATGTTTTCAGCCAAGCAGTTTAATTCTTTACTGAATTCTGGACCAATATCTGCAATCATAACTTGTTGTGCGATATTTCTACTGGTCGGTATTGCAATGTTAATTGTTAATAGTAACAATGAAAATACTACTAATAAAGATGATGTTATTGTGTGTTTAATACGCATCATATCTCCTTTTAGATTACGGCCAATACTTTGACCTTGGTCTCCAAGAACTTCTGATATTGTGGAGGGGTTTTGAGGAACTGTTTTTAAAGAGAACAGTCAAACTCTATTAATTAAAACGTCTTTGATACAGACAATACAGCCGCATTTTTATACAACTTCTGACCGTTTAAGGTGTTAGCTGTTTGAAATGTTGAAGTCTTGTTGCTGTTAGTATAATACTTGGCAGATACATCGAAGCCAGCAATATTATAACCTAAACCAAAGTTATAATCATTATAATCCAAAGTTGTGTTGTTAGCAATATCAGTTTTACCTGCGTGAGCGAGAACACTTGCTTTTGTGCCAGCAATTGGATATGCCACATCAGCTTGATAATATCTTGTACCTCTACTATTACTAGTAGCAAAATAATCACCTAGTGATTGACTTACTTTAACAGAAACAGGACCTTTTGCTACACCAAGATAAACTTCTTTAGTATCGTAGTTTGTTTTACCTACAGAAGCTCGTGGATAGAAATAGTTATAAGAACCAACATCTAGTGTTAAGCCTGCAACTTCTTTCTTGTATCCAGCATATAAGTCACTTTCTAGACCTGAACCATTAGTGTATAATTGTGAACTGACGGATGAATTCCAGTTACCAATATAAACACCACTCTTATCAGCATAGTCAATACCACCTTGTAATGCAGGTGCGTTTTGAGTTTGACTGATTCCACGGAACCGGTAATCACTAGTCGCACCCAAGTTTGTTGTTACTTGAGCTTGTACTATACCAGCACTTAATAATGCCAAAATTAATAGAGATTTCTTCATTGTTACTCCGTTGTTGTTTTAAAAAATGATGGATGATTCTGTTGCTAAGTTCATCCATCGAAACTCCGCTTACCTATTAGGCAGCAAGCTTATAACTTTCGTCATTTGCGGTTACTTAATTTAGTTATTACGCCTTCTCTGGCGATTCTCCATTATTATACTAATCAGGCAATCGAATCTATTCACCCCCAACGAAACATACTATGGCACTTTAGAGTTTCTCTGATTGACTTTGGGATACCAGCCCTAATCGTTTTACGGATTCTAATATGCTTCGGTGGAGATGGGGAGATTTGCACTCCCGTCTTGCCAAACTTTTTAATAACTTCTACGAATCTTTACAGTATATCATGGTATTTATGAAAAGTCAAGTATTTTATTCACTTTTACCATTTTTACATATTGGTTATTATACCATTATCTAATTTATCTATAAGGCAACCTCTTGATTTAGAATAAATTGTTTTATAATTTAAAAAATCATTAGGCAAAGAATTTTTCAGCCATTCTGTTAAACAAATTCTAACTCTTTCAAATCGGTCAGCTTCAAGAATTGGATAATCTTCTTCAACTTTATAACATCCTCTTTCTAATATTACTAGATTAATATCATCACCAATCTCTGCACCTATTTTCTTACCAACATTAAAATCGTTGCCTGTAATGAATAAACATTTTGCATTGGGGAAACTTTGATGTAATCTAAATGCTTGAGCATTGACTCCATTAAAAGTAGTAGAACAAATGTTACCTGCTTTATTTTCCACAACAAAAACAGGTATGAATCCTTTTTCAGTTTTTATACCAACACCACCATCAACTTTTTTATATTGTATATAACCACTACTATAAACAGTCTCTAATACTTTATCGTTTTGTATTAATTGTAAATCAATATCTTTCCATTGTTTTTTTATTTCCAACCTAACAACTTCAAATATTGGTGTCCATAACATTTCAAGCCAACTAGAATTTTTCTTATTCTGTTTACTGTTGAATATGTTTGTATTCTGTGGTTTCTCTTTATATTTTTCCCACACAAATTTATCGTAAAGTGTTATTCTTTCAATATATTCATGTGTAGATATTTTGTTGGAAATATAATCGTGCATTGTAATCTCAACACTATCCAACATAGACAATGCAGTTCTTACATAATCATGGTTCTGATATTTTATTAAATCTTCACGGTGATATTGATAGTTCATAACATATATTATAACTCACCACATAAACAATGTCAAGATATTACTTAAATATTTACCAAGCTGTTGGTGAAGGTATTTCACATGGCCCATCACAAGATACACTACCATAATCTACTGGACATACAATCTCTAGGTACTCCATATCAGGACTATAATCATAAAGATAATGGACGATACCTGGACGCTGTTGGACGCAATCTCCTGCTTCTACCAAGTGTATCTTATCTTCATATAGAAACTTAGCCCAGCCTTTTAACATATAAACAATTTGAAACTCTGCTACATGATAATGCCAACCTGTGCCACCAGATTCAGGTGGTAAGTTTGCTCTAGTGATATGTGCTAATACTCTACCATTGGTAGCATCAGCAATACCTAAATCTCTATACAGAAAAAAATTTCTAAGGCCACCACTTTTGAATTCGGTGTCTGTAGGTTTGTTATGTATAAACTTTGTATCGCCTTGTGTCATTACTATTGTCCTAAATTAAATCTCATGCCTGTTGCTTCTTCAACAGCACTCATTGGTACTTGATATTTTGGTAAATCTGCCACAGGTAAGGCCGCATTAGGCATCAAGTAAGCCTGAACCTGTTTACTATTTTTCTCTATGATGATTTTATATAATCGTGTTGGCATTCCTAATCCATTACCAATCACAGGATGTC
>Ga0114975_10000186_pt1 | contig 46594 bp, 59 predicted proteins | sample S_130626_EF_Meta_FD_87031 | JGI IMG/M metagenome (GOLD analysis project Ga0114975, IMG submission 87031) | Freshwater microbial communities from Lake Simoncouche, Canada to study carbon cycling - S_130626_EF_MetaG | ecosystem: Environmental > Aquatic > Freshwater > Lake | place: Lake...
ACACTAATACTGTTTGATTAGCTGAATTTTTAGTTGCTTTTGCCATAATACTATTTATCCCCCTGTATTTTGGGGATTAAAAGGTGTGTTTGCCGCTAGTCCTTTTGCGAACGGGACTGTCAGCTTTTGTCCTGCGTATTGACTACCTACCGGAGCATTGACTTGATTCTCTAAGCCAACCGTAGTCGGAGCCGGGGCGCCTGCTGGTGTAGTTTTCTGATACGAAGCGTTACCTGATGTGACCGAAGACTGAGAAGTAACAGTAGGAGGACGGAATAAAGCACCAATTGTGATTGCTGCTGCTGTTCCAATAAGACTAGGGGTTGATGCTGCTGTAGGAATATTGAATTGAGCATTTCTGTTTAACGGAGTAGTTTGAATAGCACTACGCAACAATGCGTTCAGTGCAGTATTTGCTATACCATTGTTTCTTGCTGCTGAAGTCACATCGTTCACTGTGTTCACTACTGCGCTTGCGTTCGCAATTGCACCCAAAACGTCTCCGTTCGTTAGACTATTTATGGCGCCGCCTGCTGCTGCTATTAGTCCACCTTGACCTAATACAACTCCATTTGAACCACCGACTGCGATCGGGCTTAATTCTCTATCGTAATTAGCATTGTCACCAAACCCAGCTACAATATTACCTGGACTTCTACCATCTAAATTACCATAGTTATAAACTACAGTCTCATAGTCAATAGTCATTCTGTTAGTCATGACTCCGCCACCTTCAGCATAGTTATATGTGTCATGTCCAAAGCTAGTAATAACAGGATTGACTAGTGTGTATGCAGTGAAATTGTGCTGATTGAATCCAAACACAGTGATGTTCTTGAAGAACGGGGCTTTAGTTCCAGTTGAATCTGATTGTCCACCGACGAAGCCCCAATCAGTATCTTTGGAAAGGTCAGGATTGTATATATTTCTGCTATTATAGTTATTAGGGCCGCCTGTTGTAGGTGCACCTGCGTTGCCGGGCAACACTGTGCCTGGTTTAACAGTATCATTATAGTAGTATCTGTAATATGATTCCCAAAGCTGAGTTACATGGTTAGCATTGTCATCATGGAATGTGATTTCAATTGGATCATACTTAATTTTAGTTTGAATAATTCTCTTTCTGTTGTACTGATTCATCTGAACAGTGTTGAACGAGAATTGTGGAAGTTTTACTTCTTTAACGAGTAAACCAAAATTAGTATCAGTCGGATAACCAACAGGATTTATACTAAAATAAGTGTGAAAGAGAAATTTTAGTTTGGGAGCGTTCTCATACGAGTTAGTACGAAACGTCTTTGATGCGTGGGTATAATCACGCAGGATGGCGTTGCCGAAGAAAGCTCCGGCAACGTCATTTAGTAAGTTTTGATTAAAGCCCGCCATTGGAACCCTTTAATCTAAAATCAATTACGATGTAGTGCCGCCGATACCTGTTACGGAACCAGTTGAACCACTTGCAATACGATTGATTGGCGAACCAACACCTGATCCAAGTGGTGCTTGAATTGCGTTGTCATAACGCAGAGTTAGTGCGATAGTCACTGCTTCGTTAGTGCCGTAGTTTAGAGTATTGTAGTTCGCAGTCTGTACGAAGCAACCATATAGTTCCCAAGTTTCAAGTACTACTGGAGCAGCAGTACCGTTACCACCGTCTAGAATCTGAATGTTAGTTTGGAACTTGTAGTCTTGACCAGTTGCAGCAGATGCCTGCTCAACAAAGTCAAGCTGCTTCTGAAGCTGCTGACCAACTGCTTTCGAAACGCTGCCTGATGCATCGTCACGAATGTTTACTGCTAGTGTCTGCCACTGATGCTTACCTGCAAGATATAGTGTAGAGTTATAAACAGGAAGTGTGATTTCCTGGAACTGTACTTGCGGTCTTGCACAGTCAATTACTTGCTTAGTTAATGAAAGACCCGCAGTTGACCCAATACCAAAGTTCAAAAAGTTGACTCTGAATCTGAACTGTAGCTTTGGCATCAACAGGCCCTGATTGCCACCTGCGTTGTCAGATGCGACAGTCATGTTGAACAATGATTGTGAGGCTGTTGCCATTTTAATTTCTCCTGTTATAGATATTTATCTTTTTGTAATGAGTAGCCCTTTCGGGCTACTCATTATTATCTTACTTGTTACCCAATTCACCAGTGTTCAAGATGCGAACTGGGACGTAGATGAACTCGACAGCCTTAACAGGCTCAATAGCACAGTCTACCCAAAGCTCATTTCTATCAATTCTTGCTGGGGTATTATTTGACTCATCGCAAACGACCAAGTAGTCATAGACGCCGCGCTTCGCAACAAGATCAACAAAGAGTGACTGGATAACACCAGCAATCTGTTGACGAGTTAGTGAATCGTTAGGTTCGAATACGAATGGTCTTGCAGCTAGTGTCAACTGACGACGAATGTAAGCTACAAGTCTTGCTACGTTAATACGATCAAGTGCAGATTGTGACTGGAAGCTTGTCTTATTACCGTAGTTCAACAATCCGTTACCAGTGAAGAACACTAGTGGATTGATTTCGTTAGTGTAGAGTACATCACGTAGGCCGATATTAGTCTTGAACGCTTGGAATTCGCCAGTTACTGAGTTGATGTAACCGATGTTCGTTGCGTTGTCGATAATACCACGACGAGTGCCTGCTGGTGCGAACCAAGGATAAGCAACAGTGTCGTTACGCAGAATAGTTCTGATCATCATGTGTGATGGGGGAACTGCAACAAGATTACCGCTCAAGTCTGAAGTGATACCTGATGGGTAGAATAGACCCATGTAAGTGTCACGATTGACAAGACCAAGTTCGCCAGTTGCGTCTGCATTTGCATCGTTGTTTGCCCATGCAGCGATTGCAGTTGCATTAGGTGGAAGTCTCATTGGAGTATCACCGATGATGAAGCCAGTGTCACCTCTATCGTTGTTGAGTACAATCATGTTAGGCTGTACTTCAGCATAGTTTGGTGTAGCAATCAAGTTGAACTCGTTGTCTTCGTCACGAATTGCAGTATTAGTATCGATTACTTCTCTCAATGCCTTGACAACCATGTTGCGCTGTGCTTGACGACCCATGTAAGGTGAACCGTTGCCCTTCAATCCTGATACACTCAACCATGTGTCAGTTACTGTTGGTAATGACATATCAGGGAAACGGATGCTGTTGAAGTAGTTAACACGATATTGCTTGATGTTGTATCCTGAACGACGAGTGTTGAACAACAACATACCTACTGGATAGATTGAGTTCTCTGGAGCGTCCGGATCAAGATAATCACTAGATAGCAAACTCTTAATGCTTGGAATAGGATCATTTGCTGGGTTAACGTTATCGTTAGTTGCCCAACGTGCGTCTGCAAACACTACACCAGAAGGTGAAGTTTGATCAGTGTTGTCGATCAATACCCACTGTGCCTTGTTGTCCTTAAGCTGCCAACGATTGATCAATGGATAGTTCTCAAGATCAGAAGTGTTGATCCAAATATCACCGTATACCAGAGCAGTACCATCTGATTGTAGAGTAGGTGCTGTTGCAGCAATCAACGGACCGTTTGGATCAGTTGTATTTGAACCAGTTGGTGAGGGGAAACCATTAGAGTCATAGTTGACCATCTTGTAACCCATCCAACCTGATGTAGTGTTTACCATAATGTCTACTTCATCAACAACTGAATAGAACCAGTTAGTGAAGTCTTCAGGAGCTACAGTTGGAGCACCTTCGTTAGCAGTCATTTCGAATTCTACCCAGTTAGAAAGCTGAGTAGTGTACATTGAAGAGCCTTCACCTGAGTAATACTGGATTGAAGTTACAACACCGCCTGCACTTACACTCAAGACGATAACTTCCAAATCATTAACCCCGGTAACACCGCCTAAAGAACCACCAGGGAATGTCACTGTGTCACCTACCTCATAGCGAGATCCTGCAGCAAGAAAAGCATTACTGCTTACTTGGTAGTTCTGGTAGCTGTTAGTCACGTTTGGTCTCAGACCAGTGCCTGTGCCTGAAGTACTGCTTTGTGTTGGGTTGAAGGGAAGATTGTAGAAGAAAGGACCTTCCTTAACACCCTGTGTAGTACCGATCTCAAACCCTGCTTCTGACATCAATCCAGTGCTGAACCCAGTTGTTTGATTTAGGTCATTGACAACGATCACTCCGCCTTCAGTGTGTTCAATCTGAATTGCACCTGTGTCTAGAACGACTGCACTAGTGAACGGCGCGCCTGCTGCTGCCCATGCTGTAACAAAGTCACTTGCATCTGTGTTATCTGCTAGTGTCATTGTGTAAGTTGAGCTTAGTGAGCTTGAACCAGGTATAGAAGTTTGAATAGTTACTGTGTAAGGTCCGTTAGTGAATGACGGGCTAACGTCAGTTCCAGTTACGACAGTAGCACCAGATGCAATACGCTCCCAATAATAGATTGGGGCACCGGGTGCAGTCGATGCCATCGATCTAGCAGGGTTATAATTAAAGTTATACTGTGCGTAGACAGTTCCTGCTGGAATCGCCTGACCTCCGGTTGCATCTAGAGCACCAATTGCTTGCCAATCACTATTTGCAAAGCTAGCAGTTTTTGGTACCCAAACTGCATTCAACCCATTCCACTGAGAAATTACAGGATTGAAGCCATTACCTGCTGAACCAATCTTGATCCAAACTGAACCAGATGGTCTTGGGTAAGTCTGACCAGTTTGCCAGAGTGGCTGTTGGGCAGAAGTACCATAGAATACCGCCGGCTGATAATAAGTATCGGCGTCGATTCCCAAATCATCTAGTACTGTTCCTGTGCCAGCAGCAATAGTGATATAAGGAGGAGTGGACTTGCTGTAAGCCTGACCCGTTTGTGCTGAATAAATCTGTAACTTGCCGCCAACTACTGCTGCTGATAGATATGGAATATCCAAATCGTTGATTGACTGTGCAACGATTGAAACTACGTTATTTGGGCTGGCTTGAACAGTGATAGTTTGTGTGCCAGCGCCATTAACTGAAATAGTGAATGTGTTGCTTGCAGTTAGTGTAGGATTTGCTACCGAACCCTGAACAGTTGGATTCGCATTCAACCAGTCAGAATCTCCGACTCTTGACCAAATATTGTCAGATGTCTTGTAGAAGTACATTCCTGAAGTAGAAGCACTTGGGTAATCGTAAGTTGGGGTAGCAATAACTGCATATTGTCCAATTGCACCAACGCTCTGTAGAGGATAACCAGCGGACACTAGTGTAGAGTCAGTAATTACGATCGGGGTCTGAAGTGCGAACTGACCAGTTGAAGCATTAAATGCATAGATGCCCCAAGTTGAGTTAGTTGAGTCTAACCACCAAGTGCCATCTACTGGAGCACCAGTTGGACGACCCGTCTCACCGACGAGACTTGCAAGATCGATATCTGCTCTCAAAGTGTAAACACGATTAGTGACACCGAGTGCAGAAAACGCAGCAAGAAGACCGTACTCATTGAGTTCATAACCCTGAATAGGAGTACCAGCCGAAGTAGTATAGAAGAATGGGTTACCGTATAGAGTAACAAGATCACGCTGACTAGTGACTTGGTAAAGCTTACCGGCATTAGCAGGAAGTGTTCCAACTGCTACAGCAGTTCCTGTAGGATCAGCCTTATTGCTTGCTGTTGCAAGAACAATGAGTGGGATAGAGTTTGTTGGGGCCGGAAGATACTGACTTTGATCAATTACTGTAACTTCTACACCTGGTGAATTTAATGGCATATCATTTTTCCTTTGTATGATTTTGAGGTTTACCACCTATCTTACTATCAGCGTCAATGCTGATTGCAAGATTTGTATATGATTATTTAGTTCAAATCATAAAAAAAGTCGGATAACCGAACCTTCGAAGGTTTTTCGATAAGTATTATCATGAAACGGCCTATTTGCAAAACTTGTAACAAGAATCATAGTGCAATAAACTATAGGCGTAATGGAGTAATACATTACCGAAGCATTTGTGATAGCTGCGGGAAAGCCAAGGCTAAGAAAAAGCCTAGAGTTTGTAACTGGGAGAAATCCGGGTATAAGAAAAAGCCGCACTGTGATTTGTGCGGCTTTAAGAGTTTATATCCTAGTCAGATGACTGTCTTTCATATCGACGGTCAGCTTAACAATATCGCATTGAGCAATCTTAGAACAATATGCCTCAATTGTGTTGAGGTTGTCAAGCGCAAAGAAGTTACTTGGAAGCGCGGTGACTTACAGGTTGATTACTGACGCAATCTGTTTATGCAAGCTATCAATTGTTCCGTTGTTGTCTAGATGATGATCATAGTTTAGCCCAACGCTGCTGTATTCGCTAGCATGGACGTTATAATAGTCCAGCTTTGACATACATAGTTCACGTTGTCCTGCATTTTCAATTGTGTTATATAGTTCAGCATAAGAATACCATTCAGGATTCTCGCCGCGATGACAGCGCATAGTGATGCCACCTGCGCCCTTGATAGCATTCAATTCATTTGGAAAACGACAGTCAGTGATGACGATATCTTCTTTGGTATTGCGTAGCTTGTTCTCTACAGACGCAACCCAAATATCATTGTGAAAGCCTTGGCGACAGACTTCAGTTCCCCATTGCTGTAGGACCCAGCGAGGAGTGAGATCAGGAATACCGAGACGATTGGCCCACCATTCATCAACTTGTTCACGCCATTCGCGGCTAGCTTTCGTTGAACCCTCAAGAAGTTCACGATCCCAATCGAAAACAGCAGCAACTGCGTCTTTGAGGGTTCCTGCAAAACTCATGCGCTTGTAGCCATGAAAGGTGCAGAGATAGTCAGCGGCAGTATCTTTGCCGCTACCGATGAGTCCTGTAATTCCTATGATCATTCTTATAACATAACACAAGAAGTATGGGTTGTCAAGCCTTAATCTTCTAATAAAGTACCGATTATAAAATTAGTTTGAAGGTCTTGAATCTCATCACGCCACACTGCTTCCTCTTCAGGTGACATGGTTCCCGATGCGATACGATTGTTAAGTTCCTCAATCATCAACATGATTGCTTTTTGTTCGTCAGTCATTAACCTTGTACCCAGGTCAGAGGTTGCGAACCGTCTACGTAGTTCTTGAGTTCTAGGATCAGGGACTCTTGCAGCTTTGAAGACTCCGCCTTCATAGCAGTACCGTTAAGGGTAGTTCCACCGCCAGGACCTACGATAGTACCAAACTTCTCACGGGCTTCACCGATGATTCCCTTGAGTACAGCGATGATATAGTCAGCGATCCAAACACCAGCGTAAGGGTCTTGGATCAAGACTACTTCCGGACGCTGAATGTCAGCCCAGATCAGAATACGCTCACCTGTACCTTTGAAGTCACGCACTACACGTAGAACCTTAGTAACTGGGTCAAACGTGTATGTGACATAGCCACCGAACATACGAGCAGCTAGTTCAACATAACCAGCATAGAAGTCATACGTTGCCATGCCACCCGTGTAGTTGTAGTTCAACAGATAGGTGTTGAGAATAGCACTTGAGAACGGGTCGAATGATGACGATGAAGGACCTGTTTCAAGTCCTACTGTGCGTCTGAACAACGCACGAACGTTGATGAAATCAGAAGGAAGTGTGTATGTATCTACGTTCTTGATGACGGTCAGCAGTGTGTACGACTCTTGAGTAGCGTTCTGCGCTCTCTGACGATAGATTTTGATAGCGTAGTTGTATGCAGCTTCATAGTGCTGAGGGTCGAGTTCTAGGTCAATGATATCACCGCCCATACGCAAACGGACGTTCTCAAACAACGCTTGTTTTAGTTCTTCTAAGTTAAGATTAGTCGGAGTGCTTAAGATATTTGCGGTGCTATCTACCATTTGTGATTCCTTGTTTTAGTTATTTATCAGGAAACACTATGACCTTTATTCTCTTTAAAGATAGTAGAATGAAATGCTATCAACTCTTGGTCGTCTTTATCATATAGGAAAAGACTACCATGACAATCAAAACCGCACTTGGGACATAGCCAATCCCCTTGCCGCTTAGGATCTTCATTGGGATGGTATCCCGCAAATATGCGGCATGACACACATACTGCGGGACCTAACCCCACTTAAAGATCGCCCTCTTTACGATTCTCACTGTAGTGTGCATCGAACTTGCCGCCGGGATAACGTGCTTCTAGCTTCTTAACGTTCTCTGCGATAACATCGTTTGGATCAAGCCCAAGCGCATTGCAAGCGTTGGTCCAATACCAGATCACATCACCTAGTTCACGCTTCATGTGAAACAGGGTGTCTTCGTCAAGCTGCTTACCCTGAAAGAAAATCTTCTTAGGGAGTTCGCAGAACTCTCCTGCTTCTGCTGCTAGGCCGATAGCAGAAGTCAGAAGCAACGGGACATTAACGTTTGGTCCGTAACTTTGCGTCTTTACATCAAATCCACCGTCCACATAGTCTAGACGGTCCATGAATGCAGTGAGGTCCTTGCTAGCGTCACTGCATACTGCTAGCACGAATTCCTTGTACTTGTTTAGATCAATCTTACTCATTCTTTAATAATCCCTGTTACCCAATTTTCTGCGGTATCTTCCGCGTATCGTAATGTGTGTTCACTGACATCAACTGTTCGCTGGTACAGTTCTGCGATATACAAGTCTACGAAATACTTGTCACCGTTTTCTTGAATAACGGCCCTACGATTGTCGTAGAGACCGTTACCCGAATATTGATCAATAACCTTCATGTCTTTCCCTTAAAACGCTTTGAGAATGATCATGTCTTCGTTGAAGCGCCCAGTCGGGATAGCTACAACTGACTTAATCTCTCCAAAGTACTTACGTGCAGCAGGCTTGCTACCAGTCAGAGCCTTGATCTGCTCTGCGGGCTTACGAAGCGTCTTGATACCGCTCTCACGCTTGTCAAAGCCGAGGAGAGTGTTACCTTTGATCATCAAGCACTTGCTGTAATCGTCTGCAACGTAGTGATGCATCTTGCGCTTGCGAGTGTCGTAAACCCAAGCTTCCTGAGAAGTATGCAACTTTTCAGGAGACAGACCGACCAAGTCCAGCTTGAGAGTGTCATCCTTGAAGACCTTAAGATGCTTCAACTTAGAAACGATCTTGTAGATCGGGACAGCCTTACGGACACGCGGTGCACGGTCTGCTTGCTTAATTCCAACATACGCAGACAGATTTTCAATAATCTGATCGGCAAACTTGATCTTGTTGTTAAGCTGGGTACGAGTGTACTTCGCATAGCCTTCAGTCAACTGAGGGCATTTGCCTTCCTTAGCTTCTTCAATCTCTGCCTTGAGCGTTTCCCAATGCTTGATGTAAGCCGGAACATGCTGAGGGAGAATCTTCTTCTCGTTCAAGAAGCCCATGATTGCGTCTTTAGTTGGGAATTCCTTAGGGCAACCTGCAAGATAAAATTCATCAGCAAGACCTTCAATCTCACCGAATGCGTCACTAGCCCGTTCACGCATCAGTTCTTGAATGTTCTGACGGAACACAGGCTTCTCAGCCTTGGCAGCTTCTACTTTCTTTTCTGCTTCGATGATCTTAGCACCGACTGGAATCGCTGCTGCGATGCGTTCCTTGATGAACTTGGTAATAGGATGCAGAACAGGACCGGTGCCCGGAAGTGCTTCCCAATAATCTGCTTCTGCCTGATTATGATCAGGGCAACCAGTATGCAACATCTTGCACATGATAGCAGGCCACACGTTCAGAGAATGGAGGCCTTTTGCGGCTTTTGCATTGCGAATGTCTTGTACAGAGTAGCCGTTGTCCTTCATCCAAGTCCAAATCTCAGGGAGCAGATCAGCTTCCTGAAAATTCTCGTAGTAGAAGTATTTGGTGTCGTTCTTGAACTTGTTGAACTGTTGCCCAGTCATCTTCTCCCAGCCCGCAAAGCTAGGACCAGTTGTGTTCTTGCCGCGGCGAATAGGGGCAGAACGAGTGACTTTCTTTTTAGTCTTAACGAGAGCGGGGCGACGAGCCATATAAATCTCCTAAATCTCAGCTTACTTATATAGTATACAGAAAGGCTTGAGAAAAGTCAAGCCTTTTCTTTCCTATAGGAATCAACAACTTAGACTAGGATAAGCGCCTTGCGACAGGCCAGCTTGCGTTCCTGCTTCTTTTTGTCAGGCACGACTTTGGGTTTGTTGAACTTGAAAAGGTTCTTTTGAACGTAGTTACGATTTTTCATGTCCTTGCTCCTCATCATGTATTTATAATAGCATCACTTTTGCCCAAAGTCAAGCCTTAATCCCCAAAGTTTTTCTGCCCGGGGTCACTCCGTTCTCTTTAATGAATTGGTTGCCTTTGTAGGCATGACAGCATTTGCAGAGTGTTTGCAGATTAGAAGGATCGTTGTTTGTTGGATTCTCGTCAATGTGGTCAACGTCAAGCATTCCCTCCCACCAAATATTTGAAGTGCATACCTGACCCAGGCGACCATCAATATTTTCGCAATAATTTTTGCGGGCCGCTGCATAAGCGGTAGAAAGATTAACGTGATCCGGGCAGTAAACAGTATACAATAGATTACCGCTGCTGTCCGTACCCATCAAATTAGTTTTCTTTTTACAGCCGGCTGCATTGCACGTGGGGGCGGACCGGCGATCAGTCTGAGACTTAATCTCATTAAAAAGTTTTCCGCGCTCCTGGTGATGCGTACCGCAATACTTGCGGTAAATACGGGAACCGTCTTGTCGGTAGGTTCCAACCCAATGTGCAATACGATCACACCCATCAATTTGACAAATTGGACGAATTTTCATTTTAATCAATCTTTCATTTCTGTTATTGATTCCTCAACTCTATCACCATCCTATAAGAGTGTCAACCAGTTTTTTACGATAAATAAAGATATGCCTAGACTCAGTTTATACCGTCCGAACAAACAGAACGATTATCGATTCTTTGATAGAACGATATCCGAGCAACTTACTGTGGGTGGTACCGATTTGTACATTCACAAATATGCAGGTATAACTAATCAGGGCCCGTCTATTGACCCTACTCAGCCACAATATCTAGAGCCTAATCCTACACAGATTCAGGACTTGTTGTTTCTAGAAAACAGAGATAGAAAGTATGACACTAACATCTATCGCTTGAGAGGTCATTATAACGTTCAGAATTTGGACTTTGATCTAAGTCAATTTGGATTGTTCTTAAATAATGATATTGTCTTTGTCACTGTTCACTACAATGACATGATTGACATCATTGGCCGTAAGTTGATGGTCGGAGATGTTCTTGAACTTCCTCACTTGCTTGACTACAATCCGCTTGATGAGAAGATTCCAGTTGCGTTAAAACGCTTTATGCAAATCACTGACGCTAATTATGCGAGTGAGGGTTTCTCTCAGACTTGGTATCCGCATCTATGGCGTATCAAGTGCGAACCGCTAGTCAACAGTGAAGAATTTGCAGATATTCTTAATGCTCCTACGCAGCAAGATAATTATCTTGGTGATTTTGATCCTACTAAGACTTATCCTCCTGGATATACAGTAACTTATGGTGGTAAAATTTACAAGTCACTCGGTGATGTTCCTCCCGGAACTACCCCACCTAACACAACATACTGGCAAGTACAGAATAACGGTAGTATTGCAGATATTCTTTCTACCTATAACAAGAATATTGCAATCAATAATGCTGCCCTACAAGAAGCACAGCGTATAGTTCCGCTTTCAGGATACGATACTAGTAAACTGTATGTTGTTCCTACATACGGTACGTTTCAATCTAACGGTGTTCCTTCCGGTAAGTATAACCAGCCTGCACCGCCGATAGGTATCAATACACAACCAGGAACTACTCCGGGGGCTCCTGCAGTTGGTACAGTAATGATGGTTAGAGATCCTCGTTATAGAAATACTTCTGCTGGAATAAAGATTAAGAAGTCAGTCCTTGAAAGCATTTGGGATATGACTGCCGATTCTATTGGGTTCAATGACAAGATTGACAAGTTTGTTCAAGCTCAATTATCAGTCATTGAACAAGCACCTCAAAAAACAGAAGGTGGTTCGGGTTCGGTAGAAACTGACAAGATTCTAAATGTACAATCATTTGGTGTTGTCATTGGTCCGTATGGTACTGCTGACAACACTTATGCAACTGCGGATCAGAATCCAGAAGCACCTGGCTTCACCGGTGACATCACAATCAACATGGACTATCGTGCTGACTGTATTCCGGGATATCAGTATATTGCTCGTGCAAGTCCACGTACTTTCGGTTATACAACTGGCTATATGTCAGGTGATGGTCAACCACCAAACGGCTTCCCGTTAGGAACAACAGGTTTAGGAACATCAACTCTAGAAACAACAGGAGCAGGTATCAGTTTCCCTCAAAACCCACAAGTAGGTGACTACTTCTTACGCATTGATTATCTTCCGCAACTTCTATACCGCTGGGACGGAAACATGTGGATCAGAATCAGTGATAAAGTCAGAACTGACACTGGTTTCGGTCCAGAAGACCGAGCATTGTTGTCAACATTTATTAATGACAGCAATGAAATCTATCTAAATAGTGAAGCGAAACTGGTTCCTGAAGCTCAACCGTTGTCAACAATCTTGCAGCCTACACCAGACGTTCTACCACCGGAATAACAGCAAACTATGGCACAGTTCTTTTACGATAATCAAGTCAGACGCTTTCTGATTCAGTTTGCTAAAATTTTCAGCAACTGGGAAGTTACCAGAGGCAAAGATCCTAATGGTAATGACATCCTAGTTCGTGTGCCAATCATGTACGGAGATTCGAGTAGACAAGCATCTACGATTATTGCTAACAACTCTGCAAGTAATCTCCCGTCGGCACCATTGATCACATACTATATTACTGGTATTGAGTATAATCAGAAATGGACACAGGATCCTACTTTTGTTGATAAACTAAACGTTAGACAACGTGCATATAATCAAGATACACAAAGCTACGAGACTACACAAGGACAAGCGTTTACAGTTGAACGTTTGATGCCTGTTCCGTACACGCTACGGGTCAGTGTAGATTTTTGGACTACTAACTATCAGCAGAAGCTAGAAATCTTTGAGCAGTTAGCAACGCTATTCAACCCTGCTCTCGAAATTCAAAGTACAGATAACTTCATCGATTGGACTTCATTGTCCGCAGTATTCCAAGACGGAATAACATTCTCAAGTAGAACTATTCCAGTTGGAACTAACAATCCGATTGATGTCATGACTTGGAAGTTCTACATGCCGATTTGGATCAGCACTAGTTCTAAGCTCAAGAAGATGGGAGTCATCGAAAAGATCATCGCTTCTATCTACAAAGGTTCTGCATTACTAGATGTGCAAGACGAAGACTTGTTGCTCGGTACTAGACAAAAGATCACCCCGTATGGTTATAAAGTTCTTCTACTGGGCAATAGGCTACAACTGCTTCCAGCAAACGAAGCGTTTAATCCATCTAATAATTCATTAACATTGCCTGATAGTCCTAATACTAATCTATACTGGTCGGCTCTGTTAAATGTATACGGCGCTGTCAAGCCCGGAATCTCTCAGGTCTGGCTACAGAATCCATATATGGATAGTGACATTGTAGGCACTATTGTTCCTGACCCAACTGATGATAGATTCTTGATCTATAATATCGACCAAGACACTTTACCTCAAAATACATTAGCACCTGTAAACAGTATAATTAACCCGCAGTTGACAGGACCCAACGCAGGATTGCCTGGCCCGATGCCGGGAGTAAGATATCTGATCGTAGAAGATATCGGTAGTGAGGGTGTTACTACTATTTCGTGGGGAGGACTAGTTGCAAATGCTAATGATATTATTCAGTTTGATGCCGACACAGGTCAATGGTTTGTCTCGTTTGATTCTCAGGCTTCAACTACTGCACAGTTTGTCACTAACTTAACTACTAGTGTACAGTATCGATACGTGAATGCCGATGGAATGTGGATGAAATCATACGAAGGCTGGTATAATCAGGGCGATTATAGCATTGTCATCTAACATGTCGCATCAAGCAGCAGGTGTTTTCTTTTATAGCAAAGCTAGTGCTAGATATCTGTATCTACTTAGATCAGATATGAGAAATCCAACGTGGAGTATTCCTGGAGGAAAACTTGAGGATAACGAAACTTTACTAGATGGAATTCAAAGAGAATGTACCGAAGAAATAGGATTCTTCAATTCTGACCTGAAGTTTGTTCCTATTCAAAAATTTGTGAATAATACGTTCGTGTATCATACGTTCTTCTGCGAAGTAGAAGATGAGTTCATTCCTAAATTAAACAATGAACATGTGGGTTATGCTTGGGTAGGAGATGGATTATATCCTAAACCATTACATCCTGGATTGTTTAGTACTGTTAATATTGATGTTGTTCAGGAAAAACTAGATATACTAACGGGTTAATATTACATTCCAAGTAGTTTTTCTAAAGCAGGGAAGCCTAATGCTCCTGCAAGTACGCCTGCTCCCATAAGCATCCAGCGCCATTTCTCTAGTGCAGAAATCTTCTTTTCAACAGTGTCATGCTGTTTCTTATTGTCATCTTGAAACCCTTTGATTAGCTCATGAGTTTCTTGTAATTGTACTTTTATTTCAGTGCGAAAGTCCTTCAGGTCAGATTTTAGATCATCAACTTTTTCGTTGATATTTCCATACTGAACCTGAAGGACCGCAATTTCGGTCTCAGCCTGCTTGATTTGTTGAACGGAAGAAGTCTGAGCCATTCTTACCTAACCTTATGCGTTACTGATAGTTACGATTGGGTTCGGCTGACCGTTAGCTGCATTCGCAACTGCGGCTGAGTTGAACGAAGCAATAACGTCAGGGTTAACGTTAGCTAGTACGGCAAGACCTGTACCAGAAGCAGTTCCTGTAGCAGCGAACGTGATACCAGTCATGTTAGCCATAGCACCAACTGAAGTCCAGTTTGTTGTGCCTGCACTGTAGATTGTGTATACAGTACCAGTTACTAGTGAGCCAGGAGCAACTGTTGCCGGGAACACTTCACTGTTGTAATCGTTGATGCTTGAAACATACTGTGTACCAGGAGCTGCATTAGTTGCAATGATAGACATTTTGTTCGGGGTCAATGCAGCATTTGCTACGTTAGTAGTATAGCAAACACCTGTCAAGCCTGATACAGTGCCTGTTACCAAATACTTTGTTTTGCCCTTTTGACGGACAATGTAGCCAGCCTCGTCATTTGCATACACATATGCTGCATTGCTTGCGACGATGTTAGCGTTAGCAGTTAGCGCAACACGATTCAAGATAGCATTTGGTGTACCTGTAGCAGCACTCATCTGTACTTCTGGACCACCTTGATCAGTAGATACAGTAAATGCGGCAGCGTTAGCAATGCTCTTGACAAAGTATGTTGTACCTGTTGTTAGAGTACCTAAGTTAGCACTGAATGTGATTGGCATGTCTACAATAAGAGTTTGAGCATTGCCTGAAGTTCCAATAATATTTCCTGATACTACAGTATTTGCTACTGCAACAGTAATATTACCCTTTGTACCACTAGCAAAACCTAGATCAACATAATCAGTGCTACCATTGATGTTAGCAACAGCAACTTGAAGTGCTGCGCCGGTTGCTAAGTTAGCAAGATCAGTACCTACACCTGCTACTACTGCGCTAGTGTTAACTGTGAGCGGTGTATATAATGTACCTGTACCGTTAACACCGATTGCAACTGCGGTTAATACTTGCTTACCATAGATGCCTGTGTTTCCGCCAACTACACCGTATGTGTTAGCGTTAGTTGCAGGGAAACCTGTGCCTCCGACTGGATTGTTGAAGTAAGCATCAACAACTGCTACTGATACCTTAACAGAACCACCTGACGAATCAGTTAGTGTTGCCATTACCGGTGGCTGAACGCTTGGCTGTGTTGCCAAAACGTCAAATGTGTTGTTAGATAGAATTGAGTTGACATAGTAAGTTGTGCCAGCTACTAGACCGCCAACCGTGGTTGCGACTAGGAATGGCATGCCGGCGGTTACACCGACAGTAGGGGAAGTAGTTAGATTGTCTGTTACTGTGACGATACTGCCTGTAGCGGCTGTATCAGTTAGGGTTAAGACAGCTTGTGCCTTAGCGATTTTTAGTGGGCGTCCCATTTGTTTTCTCCTTATGGTTGCGAGTTCTAGTCGCTACGCAGTGGGTGCTGCATAAGTTCTCCCCATGAGAACGTACAAAGTATTTAGCTTTATTACGAAATTATTCGGTACCTGTATCAGCATGTGGCATACCCAATTCTGTAATACTGAATTCAGTTCCGGCACCTCCGCCTGTTGTAAGAAACGCTACTACGTTGCCTTGACCACAATAAACGCTATTATACTGACCCTGTGCTGGGAAAATTTGTGACTGCTGAGTAGCGATTGCGTAAGGAACCCCTGCATTATTGAAAGTGTATGTAACGTTTGATAGTGCCACCCCTGCGTTTGCAACTAAGGTCAAGCTAGTAGCATTAGCAATATTTGCTACAATTCCTACTGTCGTCCCGGTAGTATTTCCTATCCAAGCACCTATTTCCAACTGAGTGTTAAATGCAGTTCCTACACCAGTAACTGTTTTTGAGTTAGTTGCGGCTGTTGCTGAGCCGGTGCCGGCTACTCTAGGGTAGCCTGTTACAGCATGAATGCCAGTACCAGTAGTTGATATTCTAATCTTATCGGTAGCAATATTAGCTGATTGCTGTGATACTAAATTACCTGTATATACGTATGATGCCATCTTTGATTATCTCCGTTATTCTTATTTATCGCAGTGAATTTATAATACTTAGGTTGTTAAATGCCGATTGCGTACCATCGAAACTTTAGACTATAACTATTATCTGAACTAGCAACCCATATAACAGCATTAGTTTTAGTAGGGCTAAGATAGTCTAGAATTCCCCAACTATCCATTTTATAGTAGTACGTAGATACTGCTTGAGGAGAGAATGTGAAACTAAAACATGCAGAATTAAAGGGAATAGGGAAAGATACTGTCGCATAAGAGTCTCTTGCTGCTTCTGCTGAAACTCCCCATTGCATGATTAATCCATTTGGTAATTTCGTCCACCCGTTTCCAGTAAGAGAACCAGTGAAATCTCCCGGTGCAACAGGAGTATAACCTAACGCAGTTGTTACTTGTGAGGATGAGATAGTACTAACTGACTGTGCGGTAGTAGCAAACGAGGCAATACCTGAGTTATCAGCATAGCCTGCATTAGTAGCGGTAGAGGCTGTGCCGGCATTAGTAGCATAGGTTGCATTAGCAACAGTACCTAACACGTTTGCCCCCGGTAGGTTTGTTAATCCACTACCGTTACCGATGAATATACCTGCACTACTTGTAATATTGCCGCCTGCTGTAATGTTTCTTGTGACTGCAACGCTTTGAGTCACTGAGGCATTACTAGCAACGCTTAGGTTACCGGAAACATTTGCTGCGCCACTAATATTTGCCGCACTACTTACATTCAATGCTCCCGCAATATTTGCACTGCCACTAAACGTTCCATTCAGCGCAGACAAGTTGCCTGTTATTGCTGAGTTGCCCGATACGCTGGAGTTTCCTAAAACAATTAGGTTAGCACCAACATTAGCATTACTATATGTTGTGATGTTACCTACAACTAGCAGGGTTGTTCCTATATTTGCTCGACTATTAATAATCACATTACCCGCAGTAAGATTAGCAGGTACAGTTAGACTTGAGTTTAAAGTCAGCGTTCCAGTAATAGTAGTGTTTCCACCGATAGTAGTGTTGCCACTGACGTTGAGATTTGCAACAACAGTTGAATTACCGGTGACACGAGAATTACCAGTAACATTTAAATTGGCGCCAATGTTAGCATTACCACTAGTGGTAAGCGCAGTTATTGTTCCATTGCCGGAAATAGCAATGTTGCCACCTACTAATGCATTACCAGTAACATTAGCATTTCCACTAACACCCAAATCTGCGCCAACGTTTGCATAGTAACCAATAGAAATGTTGTTAGAGGTAGCGTTACCGGTAACACGTAGATTGCTTGAGATGTTGGCATTGCCTGTAGCATTAAGATTTCCGGTTAAGTTAATATTTGCTGTTACATTAGCGTTACCTGTCGCAATTATGTCTCCGACAGTTGTGATGTTGCCGCCTGTCACGTTTCCTGTTGCTACTACTCGGCCAGCAGTTATGATATTGCTCCCCGTGACGTTTCCTGTCGCAATGAATAAACCTGCTGCACCCAAATTACCCACGTTAGCATTGCCGGTAGTAGAGAGTGTGTTAGAGCCGAATGCTGCTAAGAACGTAGCAACATTGCTATTTCCGTATGATGCAGCCGCAGCCGCAGCCGCAAACACTCCGTTACCATAAAGAATGTTACTCGCATTTCCGTCTTTGTTAATTACTGCAATATTACCGATACCACTTACATTGGCTACTGCAACTGAGTTAGCAATAGCAGCATATCCAACTTGACCGCTCACGTTAGCACCAGTTAGTGAGCTTAGTGCTGCTCCGTTTCCGAAATGATTAGCAGTTACGTTGGCTGCGGTGATGTTGCCAGCAGTACCTAAGTTACCTACGTTAGCATTACCAGTAACTGAAAGTGTGCCGCCGGTTACTAGGTTGCCGCCTGTTACGTTTCCTACAGCGACAATAAGTCCGGCAGTACCTAAATTACCTACGTTAGCATTACCGGTTACTGATAGCGTCGATGTAGTTAATAGTCCAGTAGCTGCGTTGAATGAGATATTAGCGTTAGATGCTAATGCATAGTTTGCGCTAGTGTTAGCACTTACGAATACCGGATAGAATGTGCCAGTTGTCTGCGTGGTTACTGCGCCAAAGTCAGAAACATTTGAATAAGCAACATTAAGGTTAGATACACGAGTAGTCGAAGTGACTTGAATAGGAGGAGTACCAGTAGTAATGTTTGAAATTAATCTAGTGCCAGTCACAAGACCGGCTGAGTTTAAGTTTCCAACATTAGCATTACCAGTTAGAGTCATTATGTTGTTAACAAAGTCGTAAACAAACCCTGATGTACCGGCTAATAATCCACCGTTGTTATATTGAACAGTAGTGTTCGTACCATTGGCTACTCCAAACCCTGATCCTCCGGATACATTAGATATAGCTCGGCCGCCTTCTTGATAAACGTTTGCGGTCAGACCAGTTGTAGTTTGAAGAACAACAACATTTGATGCGTTACTATCCGCAGATGTCGCAATCTTAATGGTTGTTCCGGTCGGAGGCGAACCAAGTACATAATATGTTGTATTAGCAGTGATGCCGCTAGTACTCAGATTACCAGTGAACTTAACAGCAGAGTTAGCAGTAAACTGTGCTGAATTACCGACGGTGATTCTATTTGTTGATACAGTTGTACCAGTTACTGTAGTGTACGCATATGCACTATACGAAGATGAGTCTACACCTAGAGAGAATGAATTTGAAGTTATTAAGGTGATAGTATAAGTATTACCGTTAAGTTCAGTCATGCCCTGAGCATTAGTAAAAGTTACTGAAGCTCCGTTGGGGAAATAATTGTTGCCTACCGTAGTAACAACTGCAGGGTTTGCTTTAGTGACATTCAATATATCTGCAACGATAACTGATTTAGGAGTCCAAGATAGATTACCGGAACCGTCAGTTTGAAGCACGTATCCACTGGCACCACCGTCAATTTTAACGTTACCTGCATCACCTAATGTAATGAGGCCACCGGCGTTGCCGCCACGATTAACCCAATTAGTACCATCAAATGCTAGTACTTCCCCGTTAGCAAGAGAAGCAGCAGTTATATTAAGATTTCCTACAGCTCCGTTAATCTGACTAAAGCTAATCGCTGAATACGCAGTAAGGACTTCGACGTTTTCATTCGGAGTTGTCTTACCGATGTAAAGTCGTCTCTGATCTGACGCCCAACCGAACTCGGCTTCGTCTAATTGCGGCAGGTCTACTAAATTACCTGAACGCTGCTGTATCTTCGAAATTTGTAAAATTGCCATAAGAGTAATCTTCACCCATTGATATACTCTTATTTATGCTTTATGTATTCTAAATCCTCATAGGAATTTGGTATAATATTGTTCTAGTCGCTTGTACCACATATCAGTGTACTTGTCAAACTCATTACCTTCAATGATGAACTCTAGGTACTCAGGTTTAGATAACACGCCGCCCACTAGTTCAGGCTTGACGCACATAAAGATGACGCCCTTGCGTATCTTTGTACCATAGACTTCGTTGTGAGCTAGAGCATACGCACAAGTCTGAACAAAGTAATCATCGATCCATTCACGCTTCTTAGGCTTGTTTGATTGCTTGTGATCCATGATAGCCTCGTCACCGTCATGAACACCACACAAGTCAGTTGTTCCTGCATAGACTTCAGGGAAATATAAAGAGACTTCAGTACCCCAAAACTCATCGCACTTAATCAAACCCTGTTCGATGATTTGAGTAGCCATCAAATGACTCTGTTGACTGTACGGATTGCTGCCGGGTTCCCCTCGCTTGTCTTCATTGATGAAGTCTTCGATCCACTTGTGCATACGAGTTCCTCGGCCCGCTGCTTCAACCGTGATCTCTTGAGCCTTTTTATAGCCAACTCGCTTTCGCCAGTTTTCTAGTGCTTGCTTAGATTCTTCTGATTTAGTTGCATCTAGGATTGTTGTTACACTGGGAACTTTGAATCCGTCAGGAGTAATGTATCTACGTGAACCGTCAATATTTACTTTGTTTAATTGTTTATAAGGGTATTTGTTTGTTATTGCCATATCTTACTATAGCAGAAATAGTAAATGAGACAACTGAATTGGTTAAATTTTCATCGCACGTTTAGCCATATTTGCAACTGTCTTATCGTTGTCTGGCGTGGCTGATTTATCTACTGTGTCTTCTTTTTGACCCTTGAATACTACGTGATCACCTTGAATATTTTTGATCAAGCCTTTGAGAGGAGGGGTCTGTATCATGTTGTATAGATCATTGACATCTAGAATAACGTCATAGTGTTGGAAGTAATCCAAAAGCTCATCAACGGTATAGTCGTCACCGATCTTACCGTTGTCCAAATCGTTTTTCAATTGATTGGTAAGAGCGACAATCTTTGCTACAGTAACATTATCATCGTCGAATTCAAAGAGACGCATTAGAATCTCTTTGCGCGGCCAACACTTCCTGTCTGCATGTCTGGTTCTTCTTCCGGAGCAGGTGGAAGTTCTTCTTCCGGAGCAGGAAGTTCAGCCATTGCGTCTGCATCTGCTGCTGCATCTACATCCATTGCATCTTCTGCACCAGCAAGATCAGCACCGAAGCCAGGACCTGCTTGACCAGTGATGCTGTTCAATGCAGTTTGTAGTGTGTTCTTAGTTTCCAATAGTGCAGTGTTAAGAGCAGATAGAGAACCTGAAACTTGACCGTTGAAAGTAGTGCTTTCGTTAGCACCAATTTCTGACTGAATTGAATCAACAAGAGCAGGAAGTTCCTTAACAAGCATGTCGTTAACGTCTTCGTACATCTTCTGAATTGAATCAACCATGTCTTGAGCAGCAAGAATGACCTGTGACTTTTCTACTTCTTCATTTTCGAAAACAATACGAGGAGTCTTGATAGTTTTGAGGTGCTGAGTTAGAGCCTGTTCCATGAACAATGCCTTCAGATATGATGGATTGTTCTGAGTCTCATAGAAGTTCGGTGACTTCTTTGATTCTCTGATCAACGTGTGTACTTTGTTGAGCATAGCACGAGTCTTTGCTCCGTCCAATACAGATACGTCAACTCCAAAGGAGAAGTTTTCTTTCAGCGCCTTTGCTGCAACGTTCTTATTTTCTAAATCATTAAGTTTCATGGTTAGCTCTTCCGTTTTGATTAAGTATTTATCACAGACATCTAATTTTTGTTTGGTTAGTCTGATTAAACTTGCTAGTCTGGATCATCTTAGAACTATTTATATAAGATTTGATCTCATCTAGGATTTGCTTTCTCTTTCGAGTATCTTCTTGCAGCTTGGTCACATAAAGCCATTTGGAATCTCGTCCTAAATGCTTACGCACAAGCTGTCTATGAACTAGCAAATCCATATAAATGCTAGACAACTGCAAGTCTAGAGCTTGCACCCTTTTAGCTTCTCGCATCTTTCCTGCATGATGCAAGGTGCACCAAGCTACTGCGTTTCGTACAGTCTCAAACTCAACTGAAACACCCTTACTGAAGACCTTAAACCATCCTTGTTTAGTGGGTGCAATAGTGTATTTTCCAAACAGAGAATATCTACCGGTTTGGTCTTTGGTAATCAATACCTCTTTAAGGTCAGACTTCAACTCGTCTTCAAAAAATTGATTTAGCTTGATTTCAGTTTTCATTACATTACCTCAAAATAAATGTTCTTTAATTCTTCAGTGGTATCCATAAACGCGGACAAACCACTTATCTGAGTTGGACAGGAAATCATCGGAACTCCTTTACAATCATTGTACAGTGCTGCTAGTGATTCTGTTTCTCTATCAAATACGCTAGAATGTTGAACTTCAAATTCAAATTTCCAGCAATAGCTAGTAGTATCTTCGTTCGGGGTATATAGAAAGCCAAATAAGTTAAATTCGTCTTCAGTCATTTCTACCTTAGTGGGAAATCTAACAACTTCTGGCTGAGAACGCATTGAGATAACTTGTAAAATTGTGTCAAAGTTGCATTGTGTATTACGCTTATTTAGCCAACCCTCAATATCATCCTGATTTGGTTTGGAGCGATTCATCACCCCTGTTTGGGTTATGTCAAAAAGAGTGTAACAACATAAACGATGCATGTTACTATTTAGAGCCAAAAAAACCCGGGGATAAATTAATACCCCCGGGTTCTTGTCATAGTAGATTTACTAACTATTAGTTAGTGAAGGCTGCGGTAGCTGAACCAGTTACTGTGTTTGCAGTGCCGGCTGCTGTCAATGCTGTGCGGATAGCAGCAACAACGTTAGCATTTGCACCAAGCGAGTTGTCTACAGCCCATGAACCAGTTGGGTATACAGCGAATGCAACAGTGTCAGGACCAGCAGTTGTGAACTCATAGATGTAAACAGTTGCAAGCTGCTGAACTGTCTGAACCATTGTGTTAACCTGTGCGCCAGTGAATGCGCCAGTTGAAGCTGCTGAAATCGTGAAGAAGTCAAGCTTTGGACCCTGTGGCTGAACAGTTGCGCCGGATTGAACTGCGTTTAGACCTGAGTTAGTGTAAGCTGCTGCGTCTAAGCGTAGAACTGGTAGATAGTCACCGTTTGTCTTTGTAAATTGTGCCATTTTATTTTTCCTTTAAATGTGTGAGCGTCTTCGGCTCATACATTTATTTATTCCAGGTAGAAAAAAAAGTCGGTTTTGGTCAACTTCTATTAACGGTTTTGCATTCCTGCAAGAGGTTGACTAGCAAATCTTCCGGCACCTGGTTCAGCTGGCTTTTCCGGGGTAGCCGGAGCAGGTCCTTTAGGAAGTGCGTCAGCGATGCCAGGGGGAGTGTTCTTAGATACGCTAGCAATAGAGAACATAGCAGTAGCTAGAGCAGTAAGTGCTTTCTTTGGATTCTTATAGTTAGCATCAACTGCTTGAACAAGCGGTTCAATTGTAGCTGCCTTATCATGCCATTGAACAGGACCCATATACTTGTCCAACCAAGCCTTGATGAAATCTGTAACAGTCATCGCATTAGGATTAGCGGCAACCGGTTGCTTCTTTCCGAATCCGAACAATTCGTTCACAATTCCTTCGAACACTTGATCCATCTTCTTGAATTCAGGAGTTGCGACTGGGATTGGATTGCATCGGCTGAGGAATACACCAGATTCTCCTGCACCCTCATATAGACGAATACGAAGACCTAAGTTATCCCATGTTAAGCCATGCTCTCTTAGCATGTTAGTGATTGCACGATACACGCTCTGAGTCAAGAATCTTTCGCCAGCCTTGCTACTTGCGTTCCAAGTAGGAGCGAGTTTACTTACGTCATATCCAGCGTTAGCAAACTTAAGAATCTTGTTTGCAGCATAAGTGCCGCTTTCTTTGTCACCCTTGGCTAGCTTGGCCATATCACTGTTCAGTTCCGTGGCAAACTTAGCTGGAAGAGGCTTTGCACCGGGCTTCGGTTGAAGCTGACGCATTTGACCCTTGATATTTTCATAAGGATCAGTTGCGGCTGCATTCTTTCCTGCAGGTGCGTCACCTGCGGGTGCAGTCGGAGCTGCACCGCCACCCGGAACAACTGTACCTGATTGAAGTCCGGTAGTCAATGAAGATAGTGCGTCAGCAACAAAGTCTTTAATGAAGATATTTTTAGCTAATTGAGCTTTGGTAGTCATTCCAGACTTAAACATACTCTGTAGGCCAGCAGCACCATAATCACCGATCAGGGCGTCTAGAAATCCTTCATTAATCTGAGGTTTTGGCTTTTTGAATTCATTAATCTTCATGTTTCTTCCTTAAGCTCTTAGAAAATCTTGCTTGATCCTTGCTCTTGATTGCACTTAAAAGCTTCTTTTCAAGAAGTTCAGCCTTGTCGGAAGAATAATGTTTCTGCATTAATTCAATTAAATTAATTGCGCTGGCAATAACATTCGATGCCCGATTCTCAATAACATGGGAAATGTCACGAGTATCGCCATACGCTTGCAGTTCTTCTAAAAGGCTCTTAGTCTTTTTTTGCATAGTTTAAGGATCCTATAGTCTTATTTAGTCTAAGAACTTAAAATTATTTCTTTAGAGAATTAAGCAATGACTTGAGTTTAGCTGACTGTGCGTCTACTGCTACTGGTTTTTCTGTCTGATCTATTGTACCTTGCACAGTATTGTTCACTGATCCTACTTGACTAGTAGTCTTGATCTTATCCATTATTTGAGATGGAGTTGCTTGAGTATTCTTATCCCCATCCGGATCATCGTCTGTGATACGCATAGTTTCGATGTTATATTCTAGATCGATCTTCATACCAACACCAGTAGAACTACGAGACTTCATACATTGAATCTGATACTTACCACGTTCACGCATAGACCTAGATGTAAAGATACCAAACACATAGTCAGCAGTATTGATCTTAGAGATACCACCTGCGATGTGACTGTGATCGAATTCGATTTCTTCAACTGCTGAACGATTCAACTGAGATGCAGTGATCATGAGAACACCCAACTCTTTCGACAAGTTGCGAAGTTCTTCTGATACATACTTGTCCTTGATGAACTGATCACTAGGATTGACCTTGATGCTGACTGGCATGACAAGATCAAGATAATCGATCATCACGAAGTCGATCTTGATACCAGTCTGAATCTGTACTTCCTTGATGTATGCTCGAATCGCATTCACATTAGACTGTGCAGGGAGACCCTTCACACGATACTGACCCATCTTCTTACCAGCCATCTTGACCTTCAGTTCAGCATCATCAAGATTCTTACGAATGTCCTTCGTACTCATGCTTGTAAGCATGGCGTCAGTACGAAGCGAAGTCAATTCTTCTGAAAGTTCAAGAGTCACATAGACTCCACTTAGTCCTTGCTTCAACCAGTTAAGTGCGATGTTCATCATGACCAGCGACTTACCAGAACCTGAACCACCTGCAAAGATGTTCAACTCACCTCGACTCATGCCACCGTACATGACACGATCAAGCTGGGGCCAGCCAGTAGACACCTGCCCGCCTTGATTGAAATACTTGTTGAGACGTTCTTTAGGATCAGCAAAGTAGTCTGTACCCATGTCACGCTGTAGCGAGATTTGAACAGCATCTTTGATCAGCTTTTCTACCGGATCGAAGTCACCTTTCTCAAGCATGTCTGCTGCTTTGAGAATAGCTCGTTCAAGTTCCTGACGCTTAGTGAACTGTTCGAATTCTTCTAGGAACCAATCATAGTGTCCCTCATCAAGTTCGGGAATAGCTTCAACTTCTACTCCGGTCGTCGCTTTGATCTGAATTGGGTCTGGCATAATACTATACTTCGTAGTATGCTCAACCATGAACTCCGCGACTGGACGAAGCGTTCTATCGAAGTTCTCTGCATTCATGATGTTCATAACACGAGTATACAACTCTGCGTTAGTTACCATCATTCTCAAGAACAACGCCTGTACGTCTGTGTTATATTCTTTTATCAAGTTTAGTTCTCGCTATCTGAATTTTAATCTTACTGTTCGTCGCGGCCTGCAATATACTTAGTAGTGTCGGAAGTCTGCCGTATTTTACTACAGCATCATTAACATCTTTTACGTCTGGTCCCCAATCGGGTAAACTAACCTGAAAGCCCAATTCCAAAGCCTGATCACATATTGCTAGACCAGTCTTATCCTGATCGGGAACAACAATGATCGTCTTGTTTAGGTTTCTCAATAAGTCAACTTGCGTCTCTCCTATCGTATTAGTAGTCAATGCACACCCATTGATACTCAATGCATCAAATATGCCTTCTACTACGATACAGCACTCCCACTCTGGCTTTTGAAAATCATAACCGAATATGTAGCCGGACTGTTGATCCGATATGAACTTCGGGGTACGATTGTCTAGGTACCTGCTTGTGCTACCCACGATCTTGTCATTGAATGTAAAAGGTATGATGATCCTGTTAGAGTTCCTACCTTCTTCATTCGGTGTTACCATATAAGGAAAGTCAGCGTAATGCAATCCACGTGCTGCTAGATAATCTATGAATACTTTATGATCAGGATTATTTGCATCAATTAGGTCAGCTTCAGGAAGTTCTACTTCTTCAAACTTGACTTTCTTCTTTTGCTTGATTACCCTAGTCAAGTCTAGCAAGTCTCTGTGTTGTAGACTTTCTAGATTCCACTTGTTTATCTGACTCTCATCAACTCCCAACCAGTTCAACATCTTCTTCGTGTTGCTAGTAAGTTGTCTACCTAATGTAAATCCACATTTGAAGTTACAGTTGAAACAGTGATAAGACCAGTTCTCGCCGTTGGACTTTATGCCGCTACGCATACGCCTGTCTTGTTTATGCCCGAGGTGATGGCAGCACGGAGCGTTGAAACTAATCCAACCTTTGCTCGTGCTTTTCTTTTTTCCCGGAATAAAAGACAGGATATCAAACATAAGTCAATATAACATACTTGACATAAAAATCAAGTATTACGGTTAATTAACGGGATAAAATGTTTGTAACAGCGCCAGCGTTGCTAGTGAACGACATGCGAACATATGGATGGAAGCCTCTAACAACATAACCTACAGTTTCAGTTACGTTAGCTAGATCAACGTGTGCTTCAATAGGATACCAATCTACATCTGGCTGACAGGACCCTTCAATCAATACGTTACCGTAATACTCATCATAACGAGCTTGGATAGTCAGAACAGGATTGTTATTGGTGTAGATCGGACTCGTGTGATATCCCAGATTCTGTCCATTGCCAAAGTAGTCTAGATTAGCTTGACTTAGATTAGGGAAGGCTTGTCCAGTGGGAATAGTAACGGTAGCAGAAGGTACGAAGGAAGGGAGGACCGAATTAACGATGTTCATATCCCCTCTTGCCCCTGCGTTTTGATCAACGAATACAGGATAATCAAATTCTTCTACTGGAATCTCAAGCGAGTAATGTGCTTTCTGAGGGTCAATTCCCTCAATCTCAGCAGGGCTTACGTTCAATACCGCGATTCCAGTTAGTGGCAATTGTAAAGTTAATGCTTTGTTCAATAGAACAGCGGCACCGTTGTAGCTAATAAGTCTAAAAGTGATTACTTTTCCAGTAATGTCTACTGGCTTCTGTTCCTGATTTAAGAACTGAAACTGAATCTGATTGTCTACACCCTTATTAAGGGTTAGGGTTTTAGCATACTGTGGCATATAGGCTCTCGGTGAATATCCTGAAAGGAGAACAACAATCTGACGTTGCGTGTAAATAAAAACTTGTGTACTGTAAGCCATGCAATGTTGCTATCCCTGTTGTCTTGTATTTATCATCCTAGCGCAGCTTATTGCCTAATATTAAATATTCACTTTGGTTTTCCAAAACTAAATAAACTAAGATATGAACAACGAATTTTTTAGAAAACTTAGTGAAAATCATCCCTTCATTTCTATATGTTCCTATGCCAGTCAAGACTACGTAGGGATCATTCAAAACCGAGACGACCTAGTTACTACTATGTACGATTACGGTGCGATTGTTCCTGCTGATCTTAAGGCTAAGTTCTTAGAATTAGGGGAAGTATGGTGGTGGGAATCTAATAGAACAATACCCATCAATCTCTTTCTAAAAGATGACTGGTCTATATTCAAGCCCTTTATCAGGACTTTCAACAACAAGAGTTTAGATATACTTCACGGTCCAGTCGTAAGCATGACTGACTTCACTAAAAAGAGAACAAAGAGAAGATCAATTACTCTAGTTAAGCGGATGCCCTAGACTTCTTCTTCAATTCTTTTTTACGCTTATCTTTAGCCATCATCAGCGTAGTATCACCTGCTCGTTGGTCAAACGTAACACCCATTAAATGATCAAACTCGTGCAAGAATACCCGAGCTTCCATTCCCTCTAATTCACGCTCAACATGAATCCCATCGGTGTTGTAATACTGCACAATACATGCAGGTGACCGCTTTACTTTCAACCAAAGATCAGGAAAGCTGAGACAACCTTCTAGGTCAAGTACACGCTCTTCGGACAGAGACACAATCATAGGGTTGATGCAAGCGATTAACTTAGTGAAGTTACCCATGATGAAGATGCGCTTCTTGATACCAACCTGAGGAGCAGCAAGACCGACTCCGCCGTTCGCAGCCATAAACTTTGCCATCTCCGTGACAAGTTCGGTCGGGTCACCGTCAACTTCGAAGTCCCATAGATCAGAAACTTCTAGTAATTGTGGATCGTTTTCTTTGAGTAATTCTAAATTCATTATTGTCTAGCCTCTTTAAAAGTCATTTGATCAATTAGTTCGATATCGCTATCAGTTTCTATCCATGCTCGGGCGCCGCAAGTTAACTGACTGCCGTTGTACACTAGTTTGCTAGGGCCATTGATGATGACTTCACGAGCATACAAAGTTTTACCTTTGTCTTTGATTGTATAGACAGGACGATTCTTACCATCCTTTGCGTTCATAGCAATATGTTGTCGGTTAACGTGGATGATTTTCACGCCCCAAATCCTTTCACAATTCCGTAAATTAACACTGCGAGAATAAACACATTGCAGGTTAGCAATGCCATATCTCTATCTTTGTATGAAGCATATGCCCACAGTGCAGTTCCAATAAACCCAATGATCATGTCTTCAACGTGATAACCGAACGCACGAAGAATAGTTGCGATGATAACGCCTGCCGTTCCTAGCCATTTAACTATTTCCATCGGCGTTCTCTTTTAAAAGGTTCATATGCACGACAACCAATTGTGCATAAGCTACAGCGTGACTACGCTTGAAGCTGTATCCAGACTGATCCTTATCCCACACAGTCTCGTTAATCTCTTTCCACTTCTTACCAAGCAGATGACGTTTTGCAGGACGAATCGCTGCAAGAAACATTGCAAGACGAGGGATACTATCAATGGGTTCAGGCATCCTACGCATTAGATCATACGAGTTGCCCAAGTGAATAAGTTTTTCTACAGTTGCTTTATCTCTCAGCACTGACCAATCTGGGTCTTGCATCAATCGTAGAAGATGCGCCTCATCCTGTACCTGATTGTAGACATGTACGTTGAGTAAGTCTAACTTGAAATATCCTCTGTCTTCTGCTTCTGCATAGTGCAGAGAAGACATATCGTTGATAGGATCGTAGGGTATGTCAGTGATATACACGCCAGTTGGATGCTTACGAATTGGATTGACATTACGCATAGATGCAGGGATATGCTTGATGACCGTTAACAGTTTGTCACGGTCTCCCAAGTCGATATCGATATCAGAATCAATTCTCATCTACATCCATTTCAATATAAAGTAAGTATATAACTTTTCGTCAATGATTTCAAACTTATCGGTAATTCTTCCATCAACAATGTGCATCTTGAGTCCGTAGTTACGTTCTACGTATGCGAGGAAATCATCAGTATCAAACTGACCTTGCAATGCATCAACGTTGGTTAGATACTCTGAACGAATATCTCTGAGGACTTTCCAATAGCCCCAACGATTCTTACGAAACTCAATGTCAGGATCATCAGGATCAAAGTCCTCAAACTCAATTGGGATTTTCATCGAAGATGAGTGAAGCCTGCTGAAATGAGTTTCTGATAAGCCTTCTGCACAACAATTGCCTGACGTTCGGCGTCTTCGAGTGCTTTGTGTGAAGTCACATGTCCGCCATCCTTCAGCGAGACTCCTGCAATTTCATAGATAGTACGACAGTCACGAATATTCCAAAACTGCCAAGGATTCTTAATTTCCAATTCGCGGAAAGAATTTTCAGCAACCATGATATCGAAGACAGAACCGTTGCTCCAAACCTTGTCAGCACGATTCCAGCAGAACTTGTAAAGCTGCTCCATGCAGTCCCTGTAAGGAATACGATTCTGATCGCCCATCGCTTCTTCAATAGCAGAAGGACTTTGTTCGCTCCACCAACGGAGGGTGTCATCGCTGATGCTACGACCATAGTCATCGGTCTGCTCGTCCATAGTAGGACGAAGTTCAATGCGGTCAATCATACCCACACCGCGTGGATCGAACAACACTGCACCAATTGTGAGGATCACAGTTGACGGTGCGGTGTCAAGCGTTTCCATATCGATCATTACGTGATTAGCCATTAGAACTCCAAATGTTATCTATCTTCTTTACATCTTCAACTATAGCACCATCTAGGTAATTAAGCAATAGTGCAGGTCTCGGTTCGGGTAAATAATTTGGCATACTGCTGTGAAGCAATCTGCAATTGTACATCAGCACACTGCCCTTAGGCATGGTTAACTGCTCATAAAAATCCCAAAAATACTTGTTATATGCACTATTATAACACAGGTCTATATCCCAATCAGGTTCATGACTGTTTGGTACAAATCCAGTAGAACCCATGTCAGGCGTCATGTCTTGCAGTGCAACGATACACTGAACTCCTAGCAATCTAGTATCAGTATTCCATTGCTTGAATCTATGAGGAGTGTCAACGTGCGGGTTAACCAACTTACTGTCACCGTTGATGGTTACAATGTCACTATAGTAGAAGTGTGCGTTGTTTAGTTCTTCGCTTACCCTCGGGAATAAGATATTGTTGATAGCTTTGATTTCGAACCAATCCATAAGTGACTGGCTCCACCAAATACTGATGTCATTATCTAAATCATAAATGTCACCGCGTTCTGCATATACTTTACCAGCGTCAATTGCCCGTATCGGATAGAGTTTATCCAGTTTAGAATTGATGCTATCTATTAGGTTAGCAGGAACCGCATTTTCAAGGAACAAATAACCTTCACCTTCAGTGAGTTCATTCATTCACATAGCTTCCAAAAAACATAGGTCTTTTCATCAAGTATGATATAGCCGGGAACTTTGAACCACTCTCCTAGGTACTTGGGTTTGCCTAATCTTTCGAGGCACCATTTCTCTAGGTCTCCGGGACCCATACGTTCTGGGCCAACGGGGATTCGAATGAATAGTCTGTCTTCCCAGACACCATCCACAGCAATCTTCTTTTTGATCTTCTGTGTCTGAGGCACCACATCAATGATTTCATCTTGATAGGGTCTTATCCCCAAAGAAGTCTGAACCATATAAAATCCCTTTCATATCTAAACTTATAGTGTAGATCATTGCCACCGTAGTACCATCTACAGTGATGTTCACATTTACCTATGTGATCACGAATCCAGTCAACCATCTCTGCATGACGTTTAATGCTTTTAGCCGGATTGTGTTCATATATATGAACTTCGTACCAACCCGGTTTAGTTAATTCCCAACCATTTTTTGAGTCATAGTTATTCACATATACCTCAGTAGAAAGAACACATACTTTTTTTCGTCAGTTACTTCAAATGATTTGTCTGGCCAATTTAGTAATTTCAAACCACACTTGGGGACTGATATCTTGTTACAGTAATCATTGGATATACCAATCTGCTTCCAGTCATATGCTTCTTCAATAAGCATGTCTTGCCAAAGATCAAACTGTTTTGGATTCATATGAAAGTAACGATTCACATCCACCTCAACTTAAACCAGGACACACTTTCCTGTGTCTCAAAGAGATAGGCATAAATCGTATCAAAGCTCAGTGAAACGTCTGATACGTCTGTTACTGTTACACCAACAAAATCAGGTAGTTTTCTAGCCCATTCCTCAATCTCTTCCGGATTAGAAGGATCTGAAAGAAGAACAGTATACGGGAACAGTGACATTAATAGCCAGCCTGCTTGAGCAAATCCTTTACTTGTGTAGCAATGCCCACGTTGCGCTTGAACTTGATAGCCCACTGTTCAGGGTTGATATAGTCTATAATCATCTTCTGTTGCGACTCATCTAAATCTTCAATTAGCTTGATGCCGCTGTCACTATGATACAACATCCAAGGACTGATCTTTCCAGCAGTGATTGCGTATACTATCCTGTTTCGATTTGCATAGCGTAGGCAGTCTTTCGTTTCGATTCCCGCTGTCTTTGCAAGTTCAATAGTATTCTCAATGCTACGAGCAACAGCATCCATTGGGTCTTCATCCTTTAGATACTGAATGAGAAACTTGGTGTATTTTGTATCACTGCACCAGCTATCAATCTTCACATTGTTCTTAAGCAACCAATCAGCATAACGGTTAACATTCAAACAATGAATGCTAACACAATAATGACCGAACTTCACGAATGCAATATAATACGCAGACTTACTAAAGTCTAGGTATGTCTTCTGCTTTTTAGTTGCAGTATTCTTTGCATAGAAACGAAGCCAAGACTGAAAACCGATACGGTTGCCAGGCAAGTCTTTATCCTGCCATCGGCGCTTATTCTCGCAAAGATGCTTCATCATGGTTGTCTCACGTTGAAACGATCTACTGCAAAACTCGCAGCTAAATTCTGTGGACTTAATTGCCCCAGTCTTCTTCATACTGTTTAATATCTTCGTCTGTAGTAAGGTCACTTAACAATTCAATCTCATCAAATTTTAATTCGGGGAACTTCTTAGCAAGATACATCTTTTTCTTATGATTGTCAACATACACCTCACTAAGAAGGGTTAGATCACCGTCACCAGTTTTAGGATATATCTTCTTGAAGTATTCCTTGATTTCTTTTTGCTTTGGACTATCAAGCAAGCGAGTTACACGTTCTCTGATATGCGGAATCCACTGATGAAACTGTTTACCCAAGCCCGGGCTTGCAGCACACAACATAAGCCATTGAAGCTTAGGATGCTTCTGAACATTCTCATTGAACAGATACTTGTTAGCGTGGTATTCAGTGCTTTGAAGATAGTAAGACTGAACGTCTGAACTAGCTTTGACTGCACTAATCCAATGAAGCATCATGAACGGCACAAACTTCTTTTGCTGTTCAGGAGTTAATCTATCATAATACGAGTAGTCCTTTTTGTCAATAGCCGTTAGGGCGTCGAACAAGTCAAAGTCTTGACCTGTGAACTTTTCGTCTGCTGATAGTTTCTCTTTAGCCATTAAGAGCGCAACGCTTCCAAAGTGATAATGTGTTCGACGGTCTTCCCCAAATCATCAAAGTCAGTGATGATAGTCAGATTAGGACCAGCAGTGTCATTATAGCGTTCATTCCTGCTATGTTCAATGATCCATCCGCCCGAAGCAGGATAGATAGCAAAGCGTACACTCGTTTTGGGAGAAGGAGTATCAGCCGCTCGTACCAAAACACTTTCACCATGACTATTTTCCCAGGCTTCGCGGGACCATGCTGCGAACTTTCTTTTAAGCCAACCCATCTTCTTTTCCTTTTTGATACTAGTATATACAATCTCGCTAGGCATGCTACCAGACATTGTTCTGGCATACTTTGCTTGACCTAATGTCGAACCTTGTGACATTACTTCTTTCTTCCCTTAGGAAGAGTGACTTGAGCAGTTGGATACAGAGTGCGAATCACACCCATGATGTCTGATTCCTTGTGCTTTTTTTGAAAAGCCTTGATAGATAATTCTTTAATCATTACTCTCTCCTCTAAAATGCTTGATTGTAGTCTACTACTTCACAATTCCTACTAATCTCTTTGACGAAATAAACACATCTAGGTTTTTCGCCGTCATCGATGGGGACACATAGAAACTGTCCATTGCGAAGTCTCGGGGCATACCAAGTGACATCTGGATAGATATCTAGAATCTCAATTGGTAAGAATGTAGGAGAGAACGAACTCAGGGGGTTAAACTGATAAGCATGGAAACCTCTGTCATTCAGACTAGAGAGGGGAAGAGTTTCAAGATCACCGTGTTCTTGTTCTCCGATAAGTATCTGCCAATCGACCGGCATCTTAATAGCCTTGTTACCAATTCTAAGAACCAGAGCCGGACTGTTAAACGATTCTAAGAAGATCAGAGGGATATAGTGATAGTCAACGTTTGCGGGCGTTGAGTTATCAAGAATAGCAAACCTAAGATCATCTATTTCTTCGGGAAGCGTTTCGAGGTTGTAGTATTGATTTTCTAATGTTAAAATTCTCATAATGTTACTATAGCTTTTCTGTTGTAAAAAGTCAACACCTTAATAGTCCAATTTCTCCAAAGTGAACGGATAGTTAGCTTCTTTGTAAAATGCTTTTCTTTGTGTTAGGTGTCTCTTTGCAAACTTGCAAGTACTAGTGATATCCCAGATTTGTACATGGTCCTTGTCTTCTGCTTTACGAATACCTCGTCCAATACTCTGAATCACTCTTACAAAAGATTTACCTGGCTCAATAAGAACCAGATTAAAGATGCGAGGAATATTAATTCCCACGGCTGCGACTCCATATGTTGCCACAATGATCTTATCATCGCTCGTAGCGACTTCATCATATTCTTCCTTTCGTTCTGTTAGCTTCGTACCACCGTTAACAAAGACAGCACCTGGTATTCTGCTGACTAACTCTTTACCTGCGTTAACACGATCAACAAGTACAAGTGTATTGCCAGTCTCGTTGACCTTCATAATGAGTGCAGCCATCTTATCTAGCCTCCGATCATCTTCTAATAGATGCTTCAATTCACTCTGGTAGTTAGCGAACTCGACAGCATCTTTAAGTTGAACAATGTTAACGTGGCACTTAGCAAGAACTCCCCTGTCTTGCAGTTCACTTGCGGCAAGCTTACCGATAACAGGTCCAAGTGAAACTAGAAGGGATATACGGTCCATTTCTGCTTTAGGAATCGTACCAGTCAATCCCCAACGAATCGGTACATATGATAGTACACCAGTGAGCAGCGTCTTTAGTACGTCAGCCTTGGCCATGTGAACTTCGTCAACGATAACGCAACCGATGCCTTCAAAAAATGATTCTGCTAATTCAGGATCACCGTCATCTTCTTTCGTACCCTTGAGAAGATTGTTGAGAGATTGCCAAGTGCAGATAGTATGCGTCTTGCCATAGTCTTTGCGATCACCGAAGTAAACACCAACGTCAAGACCTAGATTGATGTAGTCTGCTTCTGTCTGCACGACTAGCGACTTGTTAGGAACGATTACGAGTGATCTACCGTAAGGTTCAGCACACAATGATAGTGCTGCTGTCATCACAGTCTTACCTGCCCCTGTTGCAATCTCTTGCAGTGACTGTGGGTTGGCTAGGAAGTTGTTAACGATTTCTACCTGATAGTCACGAAGCACTACAGGTTGACCCTCACGCTCGTGTCCTTTCGGCCAGCAGATGTGAGAGAAGGTATCTTCTGTTACCTGTTCAAACTTTAATTCAGCATGTGTTTGACGCAAGTCCTGAACTTCGATATCATATCCCTTATCATAGAGATAAGGGATGATGCCATCCAATAGATTAAGATATGTGCTACCAGCTAATGAGAAGTAACTGATCTTGCCGTTCCATCTACCTAGGCGCACTGCTGGAAGATATCGTGCCCCTGGCTTTTCGTACTCGAACATCTTCATCAACGCACGACGATCACCTACTTCTAGACCTTCAATCTTTACGTTGACTTCATCTTTGATTATAATCTTTGCTTCGTTCATTTGACCTCCACTGGTCGTGAATTCTTCAGCACGACTATTTTATCAATGTTGTGATTTATATAAGTATTTAAGCGAGTATTTAAATGGCTATGCGCCTGTAACAGAAAAGACCTAGGAGGAATAGGAGAATCCTGTTTAAAATCAGTACTTGTTGCCGGCACTACAGAAATACCCGTCAATGCAGTTTCAATATCTGAACGGAATTTCTTGTCCATGGCCAGTGTTCTGTCTAGCAAGACCCTTTGAACCTTCAAAGACCTCATCCATTTTGCTACTTGAGAAATACTGTCTATGTCAACTTCAGTCACATATTCATATGCAAACTTCAACTTAGGGTCATCACCATAAAAATCAGGATGTACTGGAAACTGAAAGCGAGAGATTGCATAAAGAGCATCAATAGTCATTGACAAGTCAAGGTTACTGATGAATTCTGCAACAACCGGGTTAGCTGCACCCAACACAATCCTATCGTTGAGTCGAATCAACGTGGGTTCCCAGATCAGCCCTTCATACTGTTTGAGGTCTACTAGTATACTATCTAGCGTCTCGCAGTAATTTACAATTGTGAAGGATTTAGGCAGAACTGTATACAGCAACTTAAATGCGGCTGTGCTGAATGGTGCTCGGTATAATTTTTCTTCCTTAATCCATTCGAAAGGATTGTCTTCGATGGCACGAAAGGAAGAAATGAAAGTCTTGTTGAACGGGACCCTTACTGTGATGATGTCCTCGTCTAGTGATACATTTGCTCCTGTATATTCAGGAGAGCTTTCTACAACCATCGCCTTCCAAGGAAGGACCTTCAATTCCTCTTTTACCAAAGAAGATTTGGTCAACTGCCTTGCATATTTGCTAATCAGCTTGTCAAACAACTCAGCCTGATTGGAAGTTACACGGTGTGAATTATGAATCATCGTTTGAAGATTCACCATGAACTTATAGTCATACTGACTTAAGCTAATCTTTCCTTGCAGGAAGAAGTGGAGTAGATGTTCTTTGCAATCCATGTCTTATCATAGCACCGTATATTAGTTTTAGCAATCATAAAGGTAAAAAAAGGGGGCCGGAGCCCCCTCATAGTTTAGGAGAGAATAGATTATCCGTGCTTCATCACAGTGTTTTCAGCAAGCGACTGCCACTTCGTCGGGGACATCTTGACAAGATCAGCGATCTTGAGAGCCATACGAATTGACAACTCACGCAGACGAGTGATGTTCTGTTCCATGAAGGCGAAAATCTGATCGCCTTCGTTACTAGAGAAACGATAGTCTGCAAACAGACCGCCCGTAACATCAGCGTCACGATGAACCTGACGAATACGAAGCATCTTGTCACGCTCACTGTCAATGGTCAGATCAAGGAAGTGACAGCGAGACTCAAGAGCCTCAAGGTGATCCTGCAACTTCTTAGAACGAACGTTCTGAAACTTCAGGTTAGTGATGAAAATAGCAGAACCGTTGAAGTTGAAGCTGTTCGGAATGCCTTCGTCACGAAGCAGACGGGAATCCGAGTTCCAGCAGATGCGCCGACGCTTGCCGCTGTCAAGAGCAGCCTTGAGAATGTTCAGAGTGAGTTCGTCACCGAACACGCTGTCGCAGTCATCGAACACAAGGATGTTCTTCTTGTCACTATACTTGTACAGCAGAGCATACAGACCGAGCGCGGTCATCGCACCCTTGACAACTTCAAAGCGAGGGCGATTACCAGCGATCTGATCAAACAGTGCAGCCTTCTCAAGCTGACGCTCAACACCAAACGACTTACCAACACCCGGAGGACCCGAAACGATCATCGCACGGACATCACCGCGAATACAAGCAGATGCCATTTCGTCAAGGATCTCGAAACGAGTAGCAATGCGGTTCATCGCATCTTCGTCAGTCTCTGCGATCTTAACAACAGGAGCGATGGGCTCCAGTACGGGTTCACCGTCAACAAATTCAATGTCAGAAATGTGATTCACCTTGATTTTAATCTCATCAATAGCAACAGGGAAATGACCCTCGTTCTTGACGGTCACGTAGCTGCCCTTCTTACCAGTCTGAAAGCCCTTAACAAGCTTGAACTGCCTGTTAGTGACGGTCTGATTGCGATACTCACCGGACTTGATATTTATCGTGGACATATGATCTCCGTCTGTGTGTTTCAATATAGATACTATAGCTAACTTTTGGGTAGAAGTCAAGCCTTGATGACATCAAAAACAGAATTTTTTAGTTCTGCGGCTTCCTCATACGAGAGGTAGAAGTCCGTATTCGGATCCCAGTAAGCCCCTTCCTTGGGGTCATAGTAGGCTACCCTACCGTTGGGATAGAAGAACGGACCCTCAAGCCCCTTGCGGGGCTGATACTTAGAGCGAAGTTCTTGTGAAATGCTCAAGACTTTGTGACCCATCGTCTGTACCCCCTCTTAAACGTTACGTTCAAATTCGAACTTGCGACCGTTCTTGAACAGATACCCGACCTGCTCACCCGGAGCCTGTGTATCATAGAAGGAAGTCATCGTAGGCTTGACCCGATACACTGCCATCTTGCCACCGCGACTGAAATCATAATCCTTCGGATCACCGAAGGTCACAAGCACGAGATTTGGGTTAGCTTCGCGGGCCCGATCGGCCATAGAATGCAGACGAGCAGTCGTGCGATTGTATTCGCCGCTGCCGCGATAAGATTCCTTATAAGCATAAGCAGTCACCCCAATCTCAATCGGGGCACCGACATCCATATCAGTCGCCTTGAGAGTGTTCTTGCGAAGCGTGTAAACGTAGATACCCATCTGCTACTTCCTTCTGTCTGTCTATGATTCATAATAGCAAAACGGGTACCCGAAGTCAACCTTTTTTTGCCAAAAAAGTGAATTATTTTGGCTCTTTAGAATCAACGACTTACAAGTGTTACTTTTCTTCGATTCCTGCTAGCTTCGCCAAATCCTTGGGTTTCGCACTGCTATCGTCAACTTTCTTTCCGGAAACCGTAGTTATCACTGATAGCACGAACGAGGCCACGATCAAGGTGAACACAAAGGTTCCTCCACCGTATGTTGCGATAAACCATTCAGTAGTGATTATGATAGTACCCATGAGTGCAGAGAATAGCCAAAGCGACCCCATAAGCTTGACAGCAACAAAAATACTAGTGGACCAGCGTTCTGAAACTTCCTGCAAAGATGTCAGAAAAACTTTAAGCATCTCTTGTATTCTTTCTTTTGTCGGCATTTGCATTTCAACTTCCTTTATAATTATACATTCAACACCCAAGTTTGGGCCCTGTAATACTCCAATGTATCTTTACGTGCAGCCCTAAAGTAACCCTTGACTGCAACGGTGTTGTTATTACGTAGATAATGTTCGAACAAGTCAACTAGAGAACTGCGGGCTTCCACACTCAACATAAAGCGATCACCTTTATGATCACTAAACCAGTACTCGTTTGGATTACGAGCCTTACGATAAGATGTAATTTTCTTGATGAAAGTTAGCTTCTTGTTTTCAATTTCATAGTTGAGTTCATCACCTTTAAGGGAGTGATATTCGCTATCAAACACAGCACCAAGTTCCTTATCGTAGTGATAGAAATAAGGGAGCTTGTAAAGCATACCCAAAAACTTAGTAGGGAATTCGTGATTTTCACCAGTCTTCTTAAACTCACCACTCAGGAAACGAGCTAGGTCTTGACGAAACGGGGTGATGCGATCACCGCGCAAGGTGGTCAAAACAATCTTATCATTGTAATGCCTGCGAACGGTTCCTGCAAAGATACGATCTTCGTTAGTAATCTGTTCTTTAACAAAGGCACCGGTAAGATCGTGTGCAAAGGAACCGTTTAGTCCGTTAGGATCTTCGTTATTTAAACGATAAAGAACACAACTGAGAAGCAAAGGGTCTTCTTCAGTTTTAGCAGTTGTTTCTATATCAGCAAAGATGTCCTTGATTTCCATAGCTGGATTAACAGAAACAGCATTATCCCAATTACGAACAGTGATAACGTTAGTAGCCATACATATCTCCTATAATTTCACATTATAGATTTTTGAAAGAAAAGCAAGCCGCAGTTTACCCAATTGTGATATCTTCCATACCAGCAGTTCTTAGACGAACGATGTGACCCAACTGCCACTGCTTAGTATCAATTCCTTTTAGAATGCCCAACCACTTATTACGCAATAGTGCAACTTCGTTGATGAGAACTTCAAAGTCAATTACTTCCTGTTCACCGTCAACATACTTTTCAGCGTCTCGTGAGGTTAGGGCACGATTGTAATTTTCTAGATATTTTTGAAAATGCTTCCTACGAATCTTTCTAAGTTGAATGTTGAGGAAGTTGAGTACCGCCTCAATCTCTTGTAGTTGATTGAAACGGTACTCGGTAATACCGGGAAGAGCAGCGATATTAGCCTCTACCTTCCCGTATACTTTTACTTCGGACCTTGCCTTCAGCAACTCACCTTCATAGTAAGTGATGAAGTCAGGGAGTACTCCTAAATCATCAGTGATTTTGTTGTACCAGGTCATTCGTAATCGTCATCTTCGTCATCATAAAAGTCAGAATCAAAGAGGTCTTCATCATCCTCTTTGTGATAGTGTCCATCTTCTGGACTCTCTAGGTAAAACTCTAGCGCACCCTTGATATAAGAATCGCCCCTAAAAGCATTCTTAATCTCAGTGGTCGAGTAGTCTTCTTCAATCAAATAATTGATAAGAATCTCCGCGGCGCCTTCTGGGTCACCTGTCTCAATGCTCGGTCTGAGGATCTTCCATACCTCATGTATAAGTCCTACGCTCATTGTTCACCTTCCTCCTGTGCCTCAACAGTAACGATACTTAGCTCAGGTTCTGGCTTTTTGTTAAATTCATTCATCATAGTGTCGAGACAACCGTCAGTGTTTGACTCCCAAGCCTTGCGGAACTTCTTGATGATAGTTCCATCCATCGTAGTATAAACAAGAGAGTTACCTTCCTTCTTTACACGACCCATAGCTTCAAACATATCAAGCAATCCTGAGTAAGGATTCATACCCGTCTCATATGGAATCTTGACTTGAACGGATTCAAACGGCTTTGCGTATCGAGTCTTCATGACCTTACACGCAGCACGAATGCCTCGTACTTCACTGATCTTGTTGCCGTCTTCGTCTTCTTTCAGCTTTAGCTTCTTCATCGCAACAACGATGGACGATGCATACACGAATCCTTGACCGCCGCTGATCTTATCATCAGGGTCAAACATGTCCTGCGAAGCATAAGTGTGATTAGTTGCAACAAGACCTACGTTGTGACTGCCGAACATGTTAACGCAGTTACGAACAAGTGCAGTAAGTGCCTTGGGCTTACGACCCATGTCACCCTTCATATCACCTGCTTCAAACTGATTAACGTCAGTTGGAGTCAGCAACATGCCAAGCGAGTCGATTACGAACAGAACCTTAGGCTTCTCACCTTCGGGAAGTGTCTTATACTCTTTCATGAATTCGCTGATAGTCTTCGCAACGTCATCAATCATTGCCATATTCAGCTTGAGCAGCTTGCTTTCGCTAGTGTCAACGTTCAAAGCATGAAGCCAGGATTCATCAAGTGCGTTTTCGCTGTCAACAAGAACAACATAAATGCCCTGTTGCTGTGCGTGACGTACTAGGTTTCCTGAGCAGATGTAGGACTTTCCTGATCCTGACTCTCCGGCAAAGACAGTAACTTTACCAAGAGGAATGCCTTTGTTAAAGTCATTGCTAATACGATAATTGAGTGCATAATTGCCTGTACTCACCCAGTCTGTTGGGTCATTGAACCCGATGCTAAGACCATCAATAGCCTTAGTGATACCCTTTCGAAATTTCGAAATATCAAATGGTTTAGTTGTCATTGTGTTCCTATCTGTTTACTTGTTTCAAAACTCTATCAGAGAATGCAACTTTGTCAAGTAGTTCGGGACTATTGTTTGCGAGTTGATCTAAGTCATAGTCTGTTGGAAAATGTCTCAGAATCCCACGGGCACGGTCACGAATGATACTTGGGGTCCTAGGCGTCTTGCCCGGATCACAAAGTTCTTCTAGCAATTTCTTGCTTTGCTTTAATGCTCTGAATCTTTCATCTGGTAATGTCATGGCCCTACTCCTTGCAAGAAAAGGGGGAGGTTTCCCTCCCCCAATCCATTAGCCCTTATTCTGTCTAGCCTTAATCATGGCTAGAATATCAGCGGCTTTGTCGCTTGAAGTAGACTGTGCCTTAGGAACAACTACCGGTTCCGAAGTTTCGAACGGAGGAGTATCATCTTCTGCAACGATTGTTGCTGGAGCAGTCGGAGCCGAAGATGCAGACGATGCACCTTCAGGAGCAGCAAGACCATACGGACGATAGTATGCGCCCCACTTGTCATTGTCATACGGACGACCATCAACCGATGCTTCAAACATTTCCTTGATAACACGAAGTTCAGCCTCAGAAGGCTTCTTCGGCAAGAAGTCAGCAAGATTGAACAGACCATGTGCTTCAATAGCAGCCTGTTCAGCTTTGGTCAACGGAGATTCCTTACGTGACCAGTTAGAAGTCGAGTAATCAGCATAACCGCCCTTGCTAGTCTTCTTGATGTTGAAGTCAAGACCACGAACATAGTCAGTCGGCAATTCTTCGATCTCCGTATCCATCAAAGAACCCTTGATGACAGTCTGAATCTGCGGAGAGATAATGAAACGACGAATCGGATTAGCAGGGGTAGCATCGTCACCGATAGGATTCTGACGAACGAAGCCCTGATAGATATAAGAACGCTTCTTCCAATACTTGTTAGCGAGGTCCTTAAGAGTGTCGTCCTTGTACCAAGGACGAACTTCTGCGAGAACTGGACAGTTATCACCATACATTTCTACGCAAGGAACCTGAACTGTGATTTGCTTTACGTTAGGATCACCCTTGACGCCGTTGAAGGGCAGCTTGATGATCTGACGCTCAACCCAAAAGAACGTGTTCTCTGAATTGCCATCAGGAAGGAAACGAACGGTTGCACTTGAACCTTCGTCCATATTCCAGTGAGCATAGATTGCGTTATCTGATTGAGTATTCTGACCCTTGTTCTGGGTCTTGTTTTCTTGTGCCGCGATCCGGGCACGGATTTCTGCTAGACTTGCCATTGTAAATTCTCCTTTATAAATGTGCCTAAGTTGAGCTTTGTTTGTGTTTTTATGTTTCGCTGTCAGGAGACAACTAACACAGTCTGCATATTACATCCTGTGTATAGTATTTACAAGTTAATTGGGTGCAAAATATAATAATACTTTGCGTTTTGGAAGAAAAGGGTAACTTAGTTACCCTTATTTAAGGAGTGATTTAAGTCTAGCCAAAGCATCTTCGCCTTCAGCAAGACCCTTTTCTTTAGCTTGCTTTTCCAATCGGTGTAAACGGGCTGCAAGTTCATCTGCTAACTTAGGATCCTTGGACGTAGAAGGATCCATTTGGATCTTTTGTAAAGACTTACGTTTTTCGGTGTAGTCTTCTTTGTCTGTCAACGGGGTATCATTATTCTGCTTTGATTCGCCGCCAACTAGATCACCGACCGTTGCAGGTTTGTTGGCCTTTGGTCCTTTATTGCGCCACTGACCAGCAGGTCCAGTTTTAAAATTTCCTGCAAATTCATCTTCTTCAATTTCTTCCTTCGGCATCGTCTTCTGAGAGAAATCACGCTGCATTGCGCTAGGTGCAGTTTCATAGTCGCCTGACTGAATGTGAGCCTTGATGTGAGCATACATTCTCGCTGGATTATATCGTTCAGTCGCAGGCAGATTAAGAACTGGGAACTCTGCTCCCTTACGGATAGTAAACGAGACTGGCTTTCCGCCTGCTTGTTCTAGAGGTGGCACAAGATATGTGCCCGGCTTGAGTGCCTTGTATCCTGCAAAAGATCCTAGCTTTTTGGCCAACCAAGCAGCGCCTCGATGTAGCACACCCTCATCCATATCTTCTTCTTTTACAGGAGATAATTTTGTTGGCAAAGGCATTGTACCCTTACGGATATCTGAACCATTTCGTTTTCCATGTTCATAATGTATCAAGCCTTCCTTTTCGCTCACGCCAATTCCATGCAAAAACCTATCTTCACCATGTGTTCTCTTAACATGACCAGAAGCAAGTTTATATTCTCTATCAGAAGCTGTGCGTGTTCCATAGTGCTTGTCGCTATCATGCGGAGGTTCTGCGGCTCTTTTTTTAGCAGCAATATTTTGTCTTGCCTTTGAAAAATCAATTACATCACCTTCCGGGATGCCCTGTGGATTGTTTGAGGTTCTGCTTTCGTCTTCTTCTAATTCTTCTTCAGACATGATCACACCAAACTTTATCAAATCTGTCACAGTGTTTGGATCAAGTTTGGATAGAGGATTCTTCTTTGATTGTGCAAAGTTAGTTGCACGAGTACGTGCATCAAGTTTAGTATCATAACGATCGGTTGAGGCATCGCCAATTTCGTCATCCATTTCTACTAATTTTTCATTGATGACGCCGTCTGCCCATTCAGCAAGAGCATCGACTTCTTTGACTTCAGTAACATTTTTATGAAGGCGAGATAGAATTGGCATGACTGATTCAATGCGAGGATCCACGGTTTCCTGTACGAATAATTCATTGATGGTTTCGTCACCCTCATCTTCCATAAGAGCAGGAGTCCATGATTCAAAGTAAGCATTGTAACCACGATGACCTGTCATTCTACTAAGTGTTTCACGGAGATTTTTATAGTGGTTGGCACCTTCATTAATGAGTGATTGTGCCGATTCATTAAACTCTTTGCCTCGGGTAGCACGAACAAATCCTGCCATCTTGTTATATTCTTCGCAGATTGATTTAATGTGTCCCCAGCGTTCATCGTTAGGAACTCCGCCTTCTGCAATATGACGGGCATAAACACGAGCAATACCAGGACGAGTGGTTGGAGCAAGGAATCTTTCGCCGTCAACGTTCTCTAAGAAAATCTTCTCAACGTTGCGATAACGTTGTTCACCTTCTTCAAGTGCGCGGCTGTGTTGAATGACAATCTTCACGTTGGGTACAGCATCGTTATAGCTGGCTTTCTTACCCATTGAGTGATAACCCTCTGCGAGTTTCTCTTTCATTTTATAGTATTCCCTTTGTCTCATATCGTCACCTAGACGGTCTTTGTTTGAGATTTCAAAACTAAGCTGTCTGCGCTGCGCCCACTGCTTTATGTGTTTCAAGAACCCTGTCCAAGTATCGTCATATTCTACTCCGGGAGTAGTATTGTTAGGACTATCTTGCTGTTCGTCGCCAAAGTAGACACTAACGTTTTGTGCGTCATCCAACGTGATCCAAGCTTTACCGTAATCTTTTCCGTCTTTAATGAATTGGAATTCGAGTACATCTGCTTCCTGAGAAGCCTTAACTCTCTGGTTTTGTGAGTTGAGCGGAACAGGCTTGTATCCTCTCACTTTGAGAAGGTCATATAGTTCCTTGTTGAATGATTCAGTGTCTAGTGCCATGATGATATTTATGCCAATCTTAGCCTAATACAGCAAAGAACGGGAGTGGAGCAATCATTTCTTCGTGGTCCCTGATCTGGGCTTCTAGATCACCGTGGTAATCAGATAATTGCTGCATCATTCGTACAGCTAGTAGAGTAGACATGACTAAATCGTCTGTATCTCCTGTTTTAGCTGCATAACTGCCCCCGTGGGCAACGAATGCTTTGAGTTCACTGATCAAAGGTCGGCTGTTAACAGTCATCTTCTTTGATTCTAGAAGTGTTTTGAACTTGGCACAAGCAGCTAATTTTGGTTTTTGACTGGTATTAAACCCTCTTCTACCTTTTCCTGTCTCACTGATGAAAATACCCTGTATATTAGATTCACCGTACTCGTTGAGTGATACGATAGCTGCTTCACCGATTCCATTGTTCTCAATAGAATAGTAGATGTTGTTAGGTTCACCTGTGATCTCAGCGATATACCTGGTGATCTCTGCTAGTAGCTTAATCTGACTAGGAATGTCTGTCTTGTTATGTTTCCATTCACCTATCTGCATAGTTGTGCTTGCTTCAAAAACTTGAATAGCAGCAGGGTCGCCACCTGTACCCAATGATGGATCAAGTGCTACAACATATAGCTTACCTTTTTCAGGACGCTTGTACCAACGAATCTGACCCATGCGATGAATAGGCTCATTACCATCAAGCATGACAAGTGTGTTTGGATTGATAAGGGTTTCGTCAGCGATGATGAATTCACAACCAATTTCACGATTGAAACGATCATCACCCAATTGAGCTTTCATCTGTTCAGCCCATTTATCATCTCTGCCGGGCTGTTCACGCCAATAGGCACGATAAGCCTTAAAACCGTTGACACCTACGTCTGTAGTATTGCCAAACTCATCTTCAGTCTTGTTGGCCATCTTCCAGATTAGAGCGAACTGATCTTCGTCTGAGTTCGGAGTTGATGTGATGATCGCCTTACCACCAGTTGCTAGTGTAGGCGTGATAGAAGTCCAGAATTCTTTAGCGATTGA